>Ga0272445_1000412_pt1 | contig 40388 bp, 43 predicted proteins | sample YNPCB0031_FD_194404 | JGI IMG/M metagenome (GOLD analysis project Ga0272445, IMG submission 194404) | Hot spring sediment microbial communities from Yellowstone National Park, WY, United States - YNP-CB-003-1 | ecosystem: Environmental > Aquatic > Thermal springs > Hot (42-90C) > Sediment... | reverse complement strand
AAATAATTCCCATTTATCAACATATCCCTTTCGCCAAAAAAGATAAAAAAATAAAAATGGGGAGCGTGAGGGGCGAAGCCCCTCACAAACACTCACAAAGTGGTAATGATCTCTATGTACAGTACAATTCTAAAAACCTTCCGGCCAATAGCATACTCTTTGTAAAAAGGAGATTGGCAGAGGGTGAAGCTTCAAGATTTTGATTTTTTACAGGCAGGGCATATTCCGTATAGTTCTAATTTGTGGTCCTCAATCTCAAATCCGAATTTCCTTGCAATTTTTTTCTGGAGCACTTCTATTCTTTCGTCCTTAAACTCTATTATAGCCCCGCACTTTCCGCATATAAGATGGTCGTGATGCTTCTCTTCCTCGGTGAGTTCGTAAAGAGATGTTTTTTCGTTGAATTTTCTTTTTTTTGTAATTTTCTCATCGGTCAAAACCTTGAGCGTTCTGTAGACGGTAGCATAGCCAGTGGAAGGATAGGATTTTTTTAAGATGGAATATATTTCATCTGGTGAGAGATGCTTTTTTGATGTGGCAAGAATTTCTATTATTTTCTTCCTTGCCTTTGTAAGCCTGATTCCCTTTCTTTTGAGGATTTCTTTTAAATTCTGAATTTGTTCTTTTTGATTCATTACTTTATTTTATTTTCTCTAAATCAATTTTTCAAGAAAGTTAGAGATTTTTGTTTTTCGTGGAAGAGAAAAATTTTGAAGCGTAAGAGCTGGAAACCATCATGGAATTTTTAATGAACCTCTTGACATTTTTAAAAAATAGTTTTAGAATAAAACTGGTTCCAATGGATCAAAGGTGGAGAAGTTTGGTAAGAAAGATAGCTGAAAGGGTTCTTCCGAAGGAGGAAAAAGAGCGTTTCCTTTTGCTTCAGTCACAGTTAAAAGATGAAGGATTTGGATACGATATATTTGGTTTTGAAGCAGAGAGTGCTTTAGCATATTATCTTTTTTTCAATCTCCTTTATAAATACTGGTTCCGCGTTAAAAGCGAGGGTCATAAAAATATTCCTCCCAGAGGAAGGGGAATGCTTGTGATCAATCACAGTGGTATGCTCCCGCTGGATTTTATAATGATAGCCATAGATGTCATGAAACACGCAAATCCTCCCAGGATAGTAAGGGGGATAGTTGACCATTTTGCGGGTGGGCTTCCTTACATTAATCTTTTTATCTACAGGGGAGGTTCTGTAATAGGTTCCAGAGAAAACATGGAGGAACTTCTTAAAGCCGATCAGCTTATAGGTGTTTTTCCGGAGGGAACGAAGGGAATAGGTAAACCTTTCTCTCAGAGGTATAAGCTTGTCCGTTTCAATGTGGGATTTGTGGAACTCGCAATTAAATACAAGGCGCCGATTGTTCCTGTTGCAGTTATAGGAGCTGAAGAGCAGTACATTCAGATTGGAAAGATAAAATGGCTTGGCAGACTTTTTGGCTTTCCTTACATTCCTGTGACTCCTGCTTTTCCCTGGTTGGGGGTTCTCGGCTTGATTCCCCTTCCATCTCGTTATTACATTTACTATGGAGAGCCAATAAAATTATACAAAAAATATTCCAGTGCTGAAGCGGAAGACCCTGAATTGATAAGAAGGCTGGCTGACCAGATTCAGGATATTGTTCAGGAGATGATTAATAAGGGATTAAAGAAAAGAAAGAGCATATTCTTTTAAAGAAAGATGAAGAAGAACTCAAAAGGAAACAGGAAGAAAAACATCCTTATTACCGGTGTCACAAGCACGATAGGAAGAATGGTTGCAGAACAGTTCTATTTTGACAAAAGGGTTGGAAAAATCATAGGAATTGGTAGAATTGATAGACCTTATTATTTCAACGATTACAGCCCTTCAAGATTTATCTATATGAAGGTTGACATCCTTAAATACAGAGAGCTCCATAACTTCTTTATTTCATCGGAATTCAGGGACTCTCACATAAATACGGTGGTTCATCTCGCTTTTGTAGAGGAAGTTTCAAGAAGGGACCTCGATCCCCATACCCTCAATGTGGAGGGGACTAAGAACCTTTTGGACATGTGTATAAATACAAAAGGAATAAAGAAGTTCGTTTTTAAAAGCACAATTTATGTGTATAAACTCAGCCCCAATTCACCCGTTGTGGTGCATGAAAACTGGGACCTTAACTTCGACCCAAATGCACCTCAGTGGATAAAAGATAGAGTTGATGCTGATATGCTTTGCAGATCCGCTATGGAAAATGGAAAGATGGATGTGGTAGTTTTAAGATTTCCTCACATAATAGGCAGAAACATAAATTCTCAAATGAATATATATCTCAATCAGAGGATTGTGTTTAAACCGATGGGATTCGATCCGGTTATAAATCTCATCCATTCAAGGGATGTTGTAAATGCAATTCAGTATGCAGTGCATGCGGATGTCAGGGGTGTTTTTAACATAAAAGGGAAGGAAACCGCTCCACTTTCTACATTTTTAAGATTAAACAAAAGAAAGGTCATTCCTGTGCCTTCCTTTGTTCTTGCATGGATTAATTCGGTTCAGTGGAAACTCGGGCTTACGGATTTTTATTATCCCATAAATAAAGATTTTCTCCGATACAGCTGTGTGCCTTCTTCAGAAAAGATGGAGAAAATTTTAAAATTTACTCCAAAAAACCATGTGAGATTCGGATAGTATTCTTCTTTGTATTCACTTTCCAGAAAGAGGAGAGAATGAGAAAGCTGGGATAATCGTGCAGGGGGAACTTATCTGACATCTTCCTCTGCACCTTTTCTAAATTTATTTCCCTCCCCCCCTGTTATTATGGAGGAAAAGGAAAGGTTGGGAAGCAACCAATCTGACATCTTACCCTGGGAAGGGTTTTCATCTCCCCCTTAAAAAAGGACTCTTATAAAGGGGGAGGAATTCTTCATTATTTTTCCCTCCCCTTCGCAAGGGGAAGGTGAGGGAGGGGTTCATTCATAGGCTGAAGGCTAAATAATAGGCTGAAGGCTTAAGGGGAGAGTTTTGATTTTTGAAACTTTTAATAAAAAATAATTTCTTCAGCCTAAAGCCTATAGCCTTAAGCCTGAATCAAAGCGCCCAGGGGGACTTTATCTCACATTTTTCCTCTGCTCCTTCCCTTGAAAAGGGAAGGTTGGGAAGGGTTTTGAAGCGAGAAGTAGCTGAGGGTATGAGATACAGGATTTCATGGGTGGTTATGGGGGATAATGGAGAGGATATCGGATAAGCGTCAAATCCCCGTCTCGGGGAGATGTCAGCCATAGATAGGGAAGAGTAAGGTAGAAAAAAGTTGAATGTGATGGAGATAGCGCCCAGGGGGATTTGAACCCCCGACCCCCGGATTCGTAGTCCGATGCTCTATCCAGCTGAGCTATGGGCGCATCATTTAAATTTTATACCTTATAAATAAACCTGTCAACCAGGTCAGGTTCATAAGTTTGACAAATCTTCCTTTTTATGAAATAAATTTTTTAAAAAATGGCAAGAAGGACAAAGGTATTTCCTCCTGTATTGATGAAATTTGAAGAGGATGAAGAGTTTGTTAGTTTCTTAAAGGAAAAGGGATTTTGTGAAAAGGATTTTTCGCTTCCCCGATCATTTTGCCTGTATATGAAATCAGAGGAAAAGTATTCCGGTTTTTTAAAGAAAAAAGGAGGAAAGAGGGATATAGAAATTGGAAGAGGGAAAGACGGAGAGCTTCTTTTTAAAGGAAGCAAGAAGGAGATAGAGGATGTTTTGAAAAGCATGGATTTTTCTTTAAGCATTCCTCCCATGAAAATAGGAAAGAGGACATTTTGTTTTGGAAATAAAACCTATATAATGGGCATTATTAATGTCACTCCGGATTCTTTTTATTCTAACTCCAGAGTCCCTGATGTGGAAAGAGCTGTAGAAACTGCCCTTTCAATGGTGGAATGCGGGGCAGATATAATAGACATAGGTGGAGAATCAACAAGACCGGGAGCGTCTCCTGTTTCCCCGGAAGAAGAAATAAGGAGAATTTTGCCGGTTATAAAAGAATTGAGAAAACTTACGGAAATTCCCATATCAGTTGACACATATAAAGCAAAAGTTGCGGAGAAGGCTATAGAAAATGGTGCGGATATGATAAATGACATAAGCGGGTTGAGGTTTGACAGGAGGATGGTGGATGTGATAAAAGATGCAAGGGTCCCTGTGGTTTTAATGCATACTTCCGGCAAGCCTTCGGTGATGCAGAAGAAAACTCATTATAAATGGCTCCTTGGAGAGATATCCCGATACCTCTGGGAGTCTATTAAGAAGCTGAAAGACCTTTCGGAGTTGACGATTCTTGACCCCGGAATAGGGTTTGGAAAAACCCCGGAGCAAAACCTTTATATACTAAAACACATAGAATTCCTTAAGATTTTTGGAAGACCGATTCTTATTGGATCATCAAGAAAGTCATTTATTGGACATTTTGGGGGTGGAGAAAAACCAGAAGACAGGTTAGAAGGAACCATAGCAGTTTTATCCATTGCAGTTTATAAAGGTGTGGACTTTGTGAGGGTTCACGATGTGAGGGAGGCGAAAAAAGCAATTTCGGTAGTTCAATCTTTAAAGGAAATCGGCAGAGGGAATGATGGAATATATTAGAATCAGCATAGATTTCCTGCTTACCGCATTTGTAATCTACGGAATTCTTTTTTTGCTCAGGGGCACAAGGGCTGGAGAGATTGCAATAGGAATCATACTTCTTCTCTTTCTTTATTTTCTTTCCGATTATCTGGGGCTTGCCTCCCTCAACTGGTTAATGGGTGGATTTATTGCTAATTTTCTCCTCATAATAGTTATCATTTTCCATCCGGATATAAGGAGATTTCTCGCAACGGTAGGAAGGGGTCTAAGGTTTTCTTCTCCAGCCTCTCCTCACAGTTCAAAAATTGTTGAGGAAGTTATAAAAGCAGTCACTACAATGGCAGAGAAAAGGATAGGCGGGATAATTGTTTTTGAAAGAAGTGTAAGGCTGGATGACTATCTTGATGTGGGAGTGAAAATGGATGCAGAGGTTTCAAAGGAATTGTTACTTTCCATATTTTCTCCTCAGTCCCCCCTGCACGATGGAGCTGTGGTAATAAGGGGAGATAAGATATCAATGGCTTCCTGTTTTTTGCCTTTGACAAAAAATCCGGAACTTGAAAAAACCTTTGGTTCAAGACATCGCGCTGGAATAGGGATAACAGAAGAAACCGATGCATTGGCTATAGTGGTATCCGAAGAAAAGGGAAGGATATCACTTGCAAAAGGTGGAATGCTAATTATGGAACTTGACGAAGGAAGCTTGAGAAAGGAACTTTTCCATTACTTTAAGGTATGAAGGAAATACCATTAAAAATTCTTTCCCTTCTCTTAGCTCTCCTTATAGTGCTTTATGTCTATACAGGTAAAAAAATGGTTTTTTTCAGGGATGTTCCCATAGACTTTTTGAACCTTCCGCCAGAAAAAGTAATTGTTGAATCCAGTGCCTTTTCGGTGAAAATAAAGATGAGCGGTTCAAAAAGGGTGCTTGAAACAGTGAAGCCTTCTATCAGGGCAGAAGTGGACCTTTCGGATGCAAAAGATGGTTTAAATATAATTGAAATAACTTCTAAAAATATAAAAGTCCCACCCTATGTGAAAATTCTTTCCGTCATTCCGCAGTCAATTGAGGTAAAAGTTGAACCTATTATCAAGAAGTCTCTCCCCGTAATGGTAAAAATTCCAAGCGATGAAGATTATGTGGTGACAAACCTGAAGACAGTGCCTTCAGAGGTAGTAGTGGAGTTTCCAAAGGGGTATGAAGTGAAAGAAGATGCAATCCGGGTAGAATTGGAAAAGAAATGCGACAGGGAAGGGAATTTTGTTTACCAGACTCCTGTATCTCTGGGTTCAGAAAATCTTCTCACCATATCTCCTCCAAAGATAAAGGTGAAATGGATTTGTGAGAAAAAATTGGAAGAGCTGACCCTTCAGAAGGTTCCTGTTCAGATAGCAAATAAAAGGGAAGGAGTGAAATATTTTTTAAAGCCTGATAGAATAGATTTAAAAATTAGAGGGTGGTCAAAGGATTTGAAGAGGATGGATTTGAAGAAAGAAATAAGGGCAACGGTGAAGGTAGAAGATTATCCGCCCGGAACATATAAGGTGGAGCCAGAAATACAACTTCCCGAAGGGATAGAATTGATTGAGGGGGAGAACCAGAAATTAGAACTGGTGGTGAGATGAAGTCGCTTTTTGGCACCGACGGAATAAGGGGCATAACCAATCAACATCCCATGACACCATGGATTGCTCTCAAGGTGGGAATGGCGATAGGAAAGCTTTTGAGAAGCGGAAAGGTCATAATAGGAAAAGACACGAGGCTTTCAGGCTATATTTTTGAATATGCCATTTCCTCAGGCTTATGCGCTACAGGCTTAGATGTTTATTTGGTGGGTCCTTTTCCTACTCCGGGTATCGCCTTCCTGGTCCCCGCTATGAGGGTTGAAGCAGGAATTGTCGTTTCCGCATCCCACAATCCTTTTTATTACAACGGGATAAAAATTTTTGGAAAGGATGGGTACAAAATCTCCGACGAAATTGAGAAGGAGATAGAAAATTTTGTAAAAAGCGGGGGAGAGGATGAATCAATTCTTGCAACACCCAGAAATACAGGGAAAGCATTCCGGCTAAAGGAGGCGGTAGGCAGGTATATAGAGTTTTTAAAAAATACACTTCCGAAAGGGGTGAGGCTAAAAGGGATAAAAGTGGTAATTGACTGTGCAAATGGAGCTACATACAGGATTGCCCCTATGCTTTTTGATGAACTCGGAGCAGAAGTGATTGTTATAAACGCTGAGCCTGATGGGTTGAACATAAATGAAAAATGTGGAGCAACTGACCCTTCCTCACTGAGGGAAGCGGTTTTAAAATACGGAGCAGATGTAGGATTTGCATATGACGGAGACGGTGACCGGTGTATAGCAGTGGACGAAAAAGGGAAGATATTAAATGGAGACGACATTCTGGCAATATGTGGAGATTTCCTGTTAAAAAAGGGATTGATGGAGAAGAGGGGAATTGTGGTTACTTATGCCAGCACGATCGGGCTTGAAAGGTTTTTTAAGGGAAGGAAATGTGAAGTGATAAGAACAGAAATCGGGGACAGATATGTGGTGGAAGCAATGCTAAAATACGGTTTACAGCTGGGTGGTGAAAAATCCGGACACACGGTTTTCTTAAACTATTCCACAACAGGAGATGGGCTCATAACTTCCCTTCAGGTTTTGAATGTGATGATAAATGAAAACTCTCCACTTTCAATGCTTTCTTCTATTTTTGAAAAGCCATACGAATTTTCAATTGACCTTCCCGTGAGAACGAAGATTCCCTTTGAAAAGATCAAAGACTATGATAGATTTAAGAAAGAGATGGATTCAAAAATAGAGGATGGGAGAATTCACATACGGTATTCCGGGACGGAACCGAAGTTGAGAATTTTGGTTGAAGGGTATGACAGGGAAAAAGTTAATAATGTGGGGAATGAAATCAAGGAGTTTTTTATAAAAAACTTAGACCTTGCGGAGGAATGAAATGGTGAGATTGGGAGTGAATGTGGACCATGTGGCAACGGTAAGACAGGCACGGAGAATTGATGAGCCAGACCCCGTTCTTGCAGCTTATCTGGCAGAGCTTGCGGGAGCGGACAGTATAATTTGTCATCTCAGGGAGGACAGAAGACACATTCAGGATAGAGACCTGAAGCTTCTGAGGGAAACGGTAAAAACAAGGTTGAACCTTGAAATGGCTCCCACTAATGAGATGGTAAGGATTGCATTAGAGGTGAAACCTGACCTCTGCACGCTCGTTCCAGAAAGGAGGGAGGAATTGACAACAGAAGGTGGTTTGAATGTGGCATTGAACATTGAGGGATTGAAAAAGACGGTCAAACTCCTTCACGATGCAGACATAAAGGTGAGCCTTTTCATAGACCCGGACCCGGAACAGGTAAAGGCAAGTCACAGATGCGGAGCTGACATAATTGAAATTCACACAGGCAGGTATGCAGAAGCAAAAAAGGAATTGGAGATTGAGAAGAGGCTTGAGGAGATTGAGAATGCAGCAAAGTTTGCAGCAAAGTTAAAACTGTCCGTGAGTGCGGGACACGGTTTAAATTACCGAAATGTCCCCAGGCTTCTGAGGATAGAAGAGATTGAGGAGCTAAACATAGGTCATTCAATAGTTGCGAGGGCTGTGATAGTTGGATTTGAAAGAGCAGTGAGGGAGATGAAGGAACTCATTTTGAATACAATTGCTTTGAGAAAAAGTGGGTAAAAAAGTTTTCGTCTTCGCAATTATTGGTTTTCTTTTGTATCCTCCGCTGAAGAGCAAGTTTTTTTCCATGAAATTCAACAAGGACTTTGAAGAGAAGGTTTCCATTTCAATTGAAAAAATTGTGAATGGAACCTCTGCGGTGGAGAAAACGGTTGAAGAATGGTTACTGATTGAGGCACCAAAATACAATGTGGTGACAAAGGGCTCTCCTTTAACCTTCTGGTGGGCAGAAGATACATTGACGGTTATGGTGAAATACTCCATACCCATTAATTTCTACATTTACAAATTTTATCCGGAATACACCCATTCTTTCTATGTTGACTTCAGGGAAATAAAAAAGGCACTTGAGATAAAGAGAAAAATAGAAGAGAGCCCCAGAATAGAAGAATAGGAATTAAAAAATACCTCAAAGCAGGGGATGGAACCTCGTGAGGAAGAAGCTATCCTGAGCAGAGGTAAGAGGAAAATGTTCCTTTTCTTCGCACATAATAGAGAAGACTTTTCGGGAGAAAATAGAAATTTGAGACTTACCTACATTTGATTTGGTGGGAGGGCGAGTATTTTTTATTGAGAAATTTCATGCTTATAGAGGTATTTAATAATTCCTAAAGCCTTTTGTCCTTAAAACCCCTAAAATCCTCCAAAAAAACTCTTTAATTTTTCCATATAAAAATAATACCACCCCTCCGGCCAATAGTAAAATTCTCACGCACTAAGATGTGGGTAAGTTTCAGAGACAGATAACTTGATTAAATTTGGTGAATTATTTATACAGAATAATTAAGGATATTGGAAAATGGGGGCTCAGAAGTATATATTTCTTCTTTTTATTACCTTACCATTTTATCGTTGCACAAAGTCGGGAGAGGGTATCACAGTTTTTGCGGGTTCTATAACGAAAATTTTTCTTAATGAGATAAATTTGAGATATGAAGGGGAAAATCGCACAAAATTGTCCGTTCAGTATGGAGGTTCAGGAGCTATGCTTTCGCAATTTATTTATGGGGAAGGAGATATCTACATTTCTGCATGCGATGAATTTATGAGGAAGGCACTGGGGATGGAAATAATAGAACCTTCATCTGTTTTTCGCCTTACATCCCTCCATCCAGCAATAGTTGTTAGAAAAGGAGAAAGAGGGATAAAAGATTTTGACTCACTTATTTCAAGGGAGTTCGGGATAGCAAATCCCGAGGAGGTGTGCATAGGTAAACTTACCGAAGAGATATTTAAACAATTTGGTAAGGAAGAATTTATAAAGAAGGCAAAAATTTATTCCCATTCTGTATTATCTTTGACAAATGCGCTATTAATCGGGAGCGTTGACGGAATAATAGGTTGGGAGGAATTGAGGTCTCTGCCCGGCATAGAGGTGATATCCATTCCTCAGGTGAGAGAGGTTTATATCACTGCTGGTGTTTCAAGGAAAACAAAAAGGAGAAATGAGGCAATGAATTATTTGAAATTTCTTTTGTCCGATAAGGCAAAGGAGATTATGAAAAAACACGGATTTCAACCCTATGAATTTTAGAAGCCCTGTAGTTCTCGGAGGCATTACCACCTTCATAGTATTGCTACTGTTTGTTTTTACATTTTCTCATACTTTCATTCTTTTGAAAGGAGGAGTAAAAGTTGAGGGTATAGCCTCTCCAATTTTAAGAAGTATATCAATATCAACCATTACCTCCTTTCTCGCCATTTTGATTGGCATACCCGTAGCATATTTTCTCTCTCGTAAAGAATTTTTTCTGAAGAAGGCTGTTGAAACATTTCTTGAATTACCCCTTGTCCTTTCTCCTGTTGCGCTGGGAACCCTTTTATTGATATTATTTTCAAAGGGAGGTGGGAGATTTCTGGAGGAAAAAATAGGTTTTACATTTACGATGAAGGGCATAATCATAGCCCAGTTTTTTGTTGTATTTACCATTGGATTAAAAACCTTGAAGGTAGCATTTGATGAGCTGCCAGAAAGGTATGAACATATAGCGGGTCTTTTAGGAGCCTCAGAAACAGAAGTTTTTCTGGATGTAGTTCTTAGAAGTTCAAAAAGGGGAATCCTTTCTGCTTTCATTTTGACATGGGTAAGGAGCATGGGAGAATTTGGTGCGTCCTTGACAATAGGTGGAATGAACCCATCCATAAGGATAGCTACAGTGGAGCTGTTTGAAAAGTTAGAGATGGCAGATTTTCCATCTGTTGGCTCTATAATTTTCGTTCTTCTCACACTTTCGTTCATTTTCCTTTACATTTTGAAACTTTTGTGGCAAAAGGGATAAGGGTAAAATGAAAACCTGCGGTGTAGTATTAGTTGGAGGGAAAGGCAAAAGGTTTGGAGCGGAGAAAGTTTCTTTAATCCTTGAAGGGAAAAAAATTCTTTACATTATTGTTAAAGAATTATCGGAGGTTTGTTCCGAGATAATACTCGCGGGGAGAAAGGGAATTGTGGTTGAGGGATATGATATTTCATGTGTTGAGGATATAATAAAGGACAGAGGACCACTGGCAGGTATAGTTTCTGCAATGGAATTATCAAAATCAGATTTTTTCATTATTGTTCCCTGCGATATGCCCTTTGTCTGCTCATCCCTTTTTAAACTTTATATAAAATACCTCCATGAAAGTGATGTAACTTTATCTCCAAAATGGGGATTTCCCATAGGTATGAGGAAAGAGATATATCCGTTTTTGAGGAAGGCACTATTTTCAAATTCCCTCTGTTTATTTGATGTAATAAAATCTTCAAACTTTCGTATAAAAGTAATTCCTCGCGAGGAAATTCTATCCATAGGAGATGAGGACATAATTTTTGTGAATATAAATACGCGAGAAGATTACAACTTTGCTCTGGAGATGATGAGAAGTGTTAAGGGTTGAAAATCTATCCGTTAAAGTGGGTGATTTTTCCCTTGATGAGATAAACTTTGAAATAAAAAATGGTGAGCATTTCGTTTTGTTGGGACCATCGGGTGCTGGAAAAACGGTATTGGTAGAGGCTATATGCGGGATAAAAAAAATTAAAAGTGGAAGGGTTCTTCTCAACGGGGTGGATATAACCTTTGCACCCCTTCACAAAAGAAATATCTCCTATCTCCCACAGGACCTCTGTCTTTTTCCTGGCATGAGCGTTCTGGAAAACATCATTTATCCACTCAAAAGAAGAAAAACACCCGAGGATGTAATGATGAAAAAAGTTGAATCTGTGTGCGAGCTTTTAAATATAAAACACATAATTGAAAGAAAAGATATAAACTCCCTGAGCGGCGGAGAAAAGCAGAGAGTTGCCCTCGCAAGGGCACTTATATGGGAGCCCAAAATTTTAATAATTGATGAACCCTTTTCTGCACTTGACCCATCCATAAAAAGGTCTCTTCAGAGGGAGCTTGTGAAAATTTCCCGGGAGACATCCACCACAATTATTCATGTCACGCACGACAGGGAAGAGGCATTTATGCTTGGCGATAGAATCGGGATACTTATAGATGGAAGGCTTCACCAAATAGGAACAAAAGATGAGATATATTACCATCCCGCAACCATTGAGACCGCTCGGTATCTTATAAGTGAAAATAATATATTTGAAGGCGAAGTTGTTTATATAAAAGGAGAAGAGGTGGGATTGAAAAACGAACATATCTTCCTTGTGGCAAATAGGTACTCGGACATTAAGGGGGGAGACAGGGTATTTTTTGGTATAAGACCTGAAGAAATTTCGGTTATAAGACCGGGAAGACCATTAAGGCCACAGGTTCAGCATAATCTTTTCAAAGGAATTGTAAAGGAAATTTATGAAAAAGGGGCAAGCCATATCTTGATGGTTAAGACAGAGAAGTTTTCAATAGAGATAGACATTCCTAACTGCGCCTTCAGGGACCTACAGATACAAACTGGTAATGAAATAACCTTCTCCATGAAGAAGAGGGCTATATGGTATATAAATATAAAAAGGTAATATCTCTTAAGTTCCCCCACTATAAACTTTACTTTCCCGCTGCTAAAACCGGTCACAAAATTTTTGAAAAGATGCAAAGAATTGCCCCTCAAACGCTTTATTTTGAGTTTAGAGGGCTTTCCCCTACAAAAAACTTGACATTTATTATTTGAAAAAGATAATTTATAAACAAGATAAAAATTGAAATAGTAAACAGGAGGTGGATTATGAAAAAAGTAAAAAGACGGGATTTCTTAAAAATCACAGGTATTATTGCCTCGGCGGCAGTAATAAAGGTAGACCTTTTCTCCCGCATGGGTATGGCTGAGGAAAGTTCATCAAACACTGTCCAATACTTCAATACTACATGCAGAATGTGCGTGAATTTCTGCGGGATAAGAGTAAAGACCGAGAATGGAATTTTGAGGGCAATATATCCAATGAAGGACAGAGCAATACCTCCTTATGGCGGAAAAACAGATTACTACAACCGGGGAAACTGCTGCAAAGGAATTGCGGGAATCTGGAATACATACAATCCATACAGGTTAAAAAAGCCTTTAAAGAGGACAAACCCAAATAAGGGAATAAATGAAGACCCTAAATGGGTTGAGATTGAATGGGAAGAGGCTTTCAATGAGGTAGCAGGTAAAATTGCTGAAATAAGAAATGATAATCCCAAAAAAATTGTATGGTATCACGGACACGGGAAATATCTCGTCGATGATAACTGGATGAAGGCTTTTACAGAGGCTATTGGCACTCCGAATATGGTTCACCGAACTACCACATGCGAGGCTGCCAAACATATTGCCGATGAATTGACATGGGGAGGTCATGAACCTCTTCCTGATATTGAATACTGCAATTATCTCATAAATCTCGGAGGCAACTATGCAGAAGCTGACCAGTGGGCGAGATGGCTTGACCATGCCACAATGGATGCAAAGGAAAGGGGGATGAAACTGGTTGTTGTTGAACCCCGGCTCAGCAACCTGGCAGCCATTGCAGATGAATGGGTTCCAATTCGCCCGGGAAAGGATGTCATTTTTCTTTTATCAATGGCAAGGGTTCTTATTGAGAAGGGATACATTGACAGGGATTTTCTTCTAACCTATACAAATGCTCCATATCTTATAAGAACGGATGATGGAAAGGTTGCAAGGGATGGAAATGGCAATCCCCTGGTATGGGATTTAGGCCAGAACAAGGCAGTTCCCTATGATTCCGCCACAAACATAGCCCTTGAGTATGAAAATGAAAATGGTAATGTAAAAACAGCGTTTAAGGTTTTCAAGGATTATCTTCTGAATGAAAAATTATCGCCAGAGGATGTAGAAGAAGAATGCGGAGTTCCAGCAGAACAAATAAGAAGGATTGCAGAAGAATTTGGCAGTTCAGCGAGAATTGGAGCGACCATAACAATAGACGGTCAAATCTTGAGATACAGACCAGTTGCAGTTTATACATTCAGAGGTGTTGTAGCGAAGGAATATGGCTTTCAGAACTGGCGAGCCGGTCTCATTTTGATGATGCTCGTAGGAGCCATAGATGCGGTGGGGGGATTTCTTACCCATGATGCAGGAAAATCCGATATGAACCCTTCATCATGTACCTATCCACCTTCAAGAATAGACCTTAAGAAGAGTGCCTTTTTTCCCCATGCAGGTCACGATGTTGGTCAGCAGGCACTTTTTACTGTTCTTGAACCTTCCAGATATGGCATAGATTATACCCCTGAAATGCAGATTTTCTTTGCTACAAACCGACCATTCTCAACATCTAATGCAGAGCGTCAGTTTGAGGCTTTGAAAAACACATACAATGTGGTGATAGATATTACTATGAGTGAAACCGCATGGTTTGCAGATATTGTTTTTCCAGACAAAACCTATCTTGAGTCCTATGGATATTACGGCGGAAGGTGGGTTCCACATGCAAGACATCACACCCTCAACTATCCGATTGTAAATCCATACAATATTCCTTACCAGAACCTGGACATCATGTTTGAACTCGCAAAAAGGGCTGGATTTATAGATGATTTTGTGAGTAAAATAAATACAAAATTCGGTTTTACAAATCCAGTTTTTACGAAGGATGATACTACCGCGGAAAAGGCTATAGGAGTGCTGTGGCAAAACAAAACCAAGACAACTCTTGAAGATGGAAAGGCAAAGGGCTTCGGAGGCGAAAAGTTTGTGGATGTAACCGAGCGATATTTAAGCGAAATTGAGGCGAAGTTTAAGGGGAGTGGTAAACCAAAAATTGCCTTCTACTGCGACGCCCTTGTTCAGACGAAAGAAAACCTTCTCAATCTTCTCGCAACAAATCTCGCTGCTTCTGGAAAACTTAAAGATGTATGGGGAGAATGGTATGAGATTAAAGACTCAGAAATAGAGGAATTTCTAAATATAAGGTTTTCCCCCCTTCCAAAAAAGGAACATGCTGAACCCACTCCTCACAGAAATGCCAAAGACTATCCCTTCTATCTCATAACATTCAAGCGAATTTACAGAACCCAGAGCGGATACTGCAATATCAATCCAATGCTCAATAATGTTGCCCACGACTCCGATACCAATCAAGTATGGATAAATGCTCAAAAGGCAAAAGAGCTGGGAATAGAGGAAGGTGATGAAGTAGTTGTTGAATCAAGGCTTGGTAAAGTTGAAGGGATTGCTAAACTAACAGAGGGTATAAGACCCGACACAGTGGCTGTGTCCTATCATTATGGTCAGTGGAGCGGTGGATATCCGGATTGGGCAAGGAAGGGGATATGGATTAACAAAATCATTGAATATCATCCTGATATAATCTCAGGAATGAACTCATTTAATGACACAAAGGTAAAGGTATACAAAAATAGGGGGTGAAATATGAGACTGGTAAGATTGATAGATACAAAGAGGTGTATTGGATGTAGGGCATGTGTTGCAGCCTGTATGAATGAGAACTTCTACATCCCAGGAAATCCCTGGAACTTCGTTATTGAAAGGGAGATGGGAAGTTATCCTTATGTGAAGAAAACTTTTATTCCGATGAATTGTATGCACTGTGAAGAACCCGCCTGCAAAAAAGCCTGTGATTACATAGGAGTCCATGCCATATCCAAAAAGGAAGGTGGTGTCGTTATAATTGATTATGAGAAATGCATAGGTTGTAAGTATTGCATAACCGTATGTCCTTACGGAGTTCCACAATTTATTGAGGAGATTAAAACCCTTTTTGAAGAGGAGACCCCATACGATAAAATAGAAAGAAACCATCCTGTGCACAGGAAGAAGGCAGGTGTCGTAGAAAAATGCACCTTTTGCTGGCACAGAATAGAGAAGGCTGTGCAGGAAAACAGGAGCGATGAGATAGGAGTTAACCCGGAGTTTACTCCCGCCTGCGACCTTGTATGCCCTACTGGAGCGAGGGTCTTCGGAGATATTGACAATCCCGATAGTGAGGTTTCTAAAAAAATCTCATCAAAAAGAGCAACCCAGCTCAAAAAACATTTTGGGACAAAACCGCAGGTTTATTATGTGATAGATGGAGGTGAGTGATGAAGAAGATAACCATCTTGATTTTAACAGGTATTTTTTTTGTAACAGGTTGTGGTAAAGAAAAAAAGGAAAAGCCCTCTCTGGAGAGATATCATGAAATCCATTCTAAAGAACTCAATCTCTCCTGCTCATTTTGCCACATAGGAACAAAATACTCAGAGGATGCACTTTACCTGAACAAATATAAACTGGAGATGAAAATTTCCGCCACTGGAAGCCCTCCCGGGGTAATTGATAAAAATGTTTGCATTGGATGTCATAGAAGTGATAGCATAGGACCGGAGTTCTACGGCGAAGCAGAAAAAAGGTAAAAAGAATGTATGAAATCTATAAAGAACTCGCCGATAAAAGAAGCAAGGTTTACTGGTTTTTATCGGATTTTTATAACCTGAAACCAACGATGGAATTTCTAAAGGAAATCCGTAACAACCTCAATAAGGTCTCAGGTATTGAGGAAGTTGAAGAACTGATGGAGTTGAGGAACTATCTTGATAATTTGAATGAAGAGGGGGTGCTGGAGTTACAGGTTCTTTTCACAAGGCTTATGAGGGGGATAAAAGAGGGTTATAGCCCTCCACCACCCTATGAATCTGTTTATCGGGAGAACAAATTATGCGGAGAATGGACCTTAAGGGTTATGGAATTTTATAATAAATGCGGGTTTGGAATAATTGATGAAACAGTGGGACCGCAGGATCATATTACTGCGGAATTGAAGTTTATTTCGTTTCTTTGCATAAAAGAAAGAGAAGGGTGGGAGAATTGTCAAAAGACAATTGCTCTTCAATGGATGAAAATGGAAGAGGAATTTTTGAAAAACCATGTTCTTGTCTGGGTTCCAAGGTTTTGCAGGATTATAGAGTCTGAAAAATGTTTTTACTCCTCGGTGGCAAGATTGACAAGGAAGTGGATAGAAGAGGATTTTCATTATATAAATGATGTCATAGAAGAAAACCTTTACGAACTTAAGGAGGTGATGGTATGAGGCATAAAAATGTGCTTTCCTTTCTGACCGCTTTTTTTGTATGGTTCTTACCCGCCATTTCTGCCCGGGCTGTGAAATACGAAATAAATTCAAAAACCCTGTGGTTGCTTTTTCAGGAAGAAAGAGAAGGGGTTTCTGCGAGTCTTGCCCCTCTTTATGAATTCCTTTCAATAAGGGCAGCAGATGCTGGATTAAAAGGGCTTGAGGTAAACCTCTCGTTATGGGGAGACATTCAGACCCTTGATTGGTGGGAAGGAGAAAAAACCGATGGAAAACTTATTTACGGATATTTGAGATATAAAAATCCTGAAATCGGAATAGACGCAAAGGGAGGCAGGATTTTTGTGACATCAGGTGCTGTCGCACTTATGGAGCAGTTTGACGGAGGTTATTTCTCCTGGACCTCTAAAAGGGGGATAAGGTTTGAGATATATGGGGGTTCTCAATTCAACGAACTGGAGGAAAGCAGGAAGGGAGACTGGCTTACAGGGACAAGGATTTCACACAGGTGGAACGATAAAGGTGAACTTGGCATTTCTTATCTCTATCAGGTTGAGAAAAATGACCTTCAGTTTAACAGGATAGGAATTGACGGGTGGTCATTTTTCGCAAACCGATTTAACCTTAACGGTTATCTTTCCTACGACATAACATATAATCAGATTGCGGACGGTGACCTGAACTTCACGTACTGGACCAGCATAAGTTTATTGAAGGATGTAAATCTTGAAATAGGATACAGAAGCACATCTTCCTTTCTCGGAAATCAGTCAATTTTATCTGTTTTCGCCTTTGGAAACTATTTTGACCCGGAGATAAAATTTACATTGTCCGCAGGCGGATGGAAGATAATTCCTGCCTATGAAGCGATGCTCTATATTGACCCATCAAGACAGGCTCACAGGTTTTCTCTGAGAATTTCAAGATTCTTTATGGATGGGGATTATGTCCCCGCAGTAGAAATTTCGCGATTACAGGTAAGCGATGATGTGGACCTCACGGAATTGAGGCTATCAATGCATGCGAGAATAATCAAAAAAATGACATCCGATTTTGATGTCTTCTGGGACATATTTGATAAAAAGATAAAAATTGGCAACGAAAAAGCTGGTTATGGCTTTCAGTCTCTTTTAAGCCTCAATTATGAGATACTCAACTGGATGAGGCTGAGTGCGGGAGTGGGTGTTTATGAAGGCATAGGCTCGGACTGGAACTTTAAAGGTCTTGGAAAACTTGAAATTATTTTGTGAGGTGAAAAGATGAAGGTAGTTTTCAAAACCCTGTTGTCCTTAGCATTAACATGTTTTTTGTTTTCTTTATCCTATGCTCGGACAGAAGAAGCAGAGTTGTTCAAGGAGCATAAGGATAACATCAGAAAGGGGAATACCTGCCAGTCCTGTCACGATGTGGGGGAGATAAAAGACCTTACCCACATTTCAGCGTGGATAACCACTCATAAATCCGTTGCTACACGGAAAGAGGGCGAATGTCTGAAATGCCATTCGCAGGATTTTTGTGCAGATTGTCATTCTCTCGGGCAGGGTTTAAAACCTTCTGAGAAGAACTTTGACGATACCCAGCCTTCTTATCCACACAGAGGTGAGTGGAAGACGAGACACGCCTTAGAAGCAAAATCTGACCCATCAAGGTGCTACAGGTGTCACACAAAAAATTTCTGTTCCGATTGTCATCCTAAAATTGAATCTTCACATCCTTCAGGATGGCTTTCCGTTCACGGCGAAGAGGCGAGGAAAAATCCGGGTGTGTGTGCATCCTGTCACGAAGATGGTGGAAATACAGTGTGTATATCCTGCCATAAGGTAGGCGGTCCTGGAGGAAAACCCCATCCACGGGGATGGTCTGACGAACATGTGGGAATAAAGCGTGATAAAGACCGTCCCTGTGTCTATTGCCATGGTAAATAGATGAAAATTGACTATATAAGGATTTCTGTAACGGATAAATGCAATTTCAGGTGCTTCTACTGTATGCCCTACGGTCCAGTATTTTTGAAGGAAAAATCCAGTTTCCTTTCTTTTGAGGAGATAAAAAGGGCAGTTGAAATTTTTTCTCATTTTGGCTTGAAAAAGATAAGGTTTACAGGGGGTGAACCTTTTTTAAGAAAGGACTTTCCCCTCCTTCTCAGGATGGTTTCAGAGGTTGAGGGGATAGAGAAAATTGGAATAACCACCAATGGGTTTTTCATTGATGAATTTATAGAAGAAATTTCAAAGATAGGGAAAATTTCTTCAATAAATGTTAGCCTTGACACATTGAAAGACGAAAGGTTCAAGAAGATTACAGGCGTGGATGGATTTCAAAGGGTTGTAGATAATATAACTCTTCTTAATAAAAATAAAATCCCCGTGAAGGTGAATGTGGTGCTTATAAAAGGGGTCAATGACGACGAGATTGAGAGCTTTGTGTTCTGGGGAGCGGAGAAAAAAATTGAAATAAGATTTATTGAACTCATGTCTTTCAGACCAAGGGGTAAGCTGGGTAATTATGAAGAATGGCTGGGAATAAGGGGAGAAGAAATAATAGATGTTCTTTCCAGAAAGTTCACCCTCGTTAAAATAAAGGACACTGGAAAGGGGGAGGAATTTTTGATAAAAGAAACTGGTTCAAAATTTGGTATAATTTTTTCAAATTCAAGTAAGGGCTGTTCAGCTTGTTCAAAATTGAGGCTAACTCCGGAAGGGAAACTTCTCTTGTGTTTGAAAAGCACTGTTTCCATTGACCTGAGAAAACTCCTCTCAGAGGAAGAAACATACATATATGACAATCTTTCATCGGTTCTGGAACTTAAAAGACATATTTCAAGAAAGAGAAATATTCCATCATTTGGAATGAATTTAATTGGGGGCTAAACAGATGTGTTTGAAGTATTGGAGAGCCTTCCCTTTTTAAAAATATCAAGGTATAATTTTCCCATCTTCTTGACAAAAAAAATTTATAATATATAGTTTAGCAAGCAATTATCAGGAGATAAAAATGAAGAGAAGGGAGTGGTTGTTATATGGAGGGTTGGCGGCAGGAAGTCTGGGAATTGTTGGGACGATAATAAATGTTCTTTTAAAATTTTTATGGCCTCCGCAAGAATTGTTGAAAAAGGAAAAGGAAACAGGAAAGGTAATGTTCAATGTTGATGAAATACCCGAGGGCATCGGGAAGAAGTTTTCATATAAGGGGCGTCCCTATATCCTTATAAAGAAGGGAAATGAGTTTTATGTTCTATCAGCAGTATGCACACATTTAGGATGCCTTGTGGATTATGACGCTGGTTCAAATACCCTTCTATGTCCATGCCACGGAGCAATTTTTTCGCTAAATGGGAGCGTGTTGAAAGGTCCTGCTCCGTCTCCATTAAATCTCCTTCCTGTAAAGGTGGAAGACAATAAGGTAATAATTGGAGAGGGATAAATGAGTAAAAACAAGGATCTGGAAAAGAGAACGCTTCTTAAAGAAATTATAGACCTTCTTTCTCTTACCGGTTTTATCTACGGTCCCCTTGACAGAAGGTTGAGACTCAGACACGCCATTGAGAAGCAGTTGAAAAAACCTACCCCAAAATACCGGTATCCTGGAGAGAACTGGTTTTTTTCATGTCTCGGTGGGATATCTTTTACCCTTTTTCTTATTCAGCTTGTAACAGGCATTTTGCTTCTTCTTTATTACCGTCCAACAGTGGATGAAGCCTATAAAAGTATCGTTGAAATAACGAATGTGGTGCCCTATGGTTGGTTGATAAGGGGGATACACCAGTGGGGAGCGAATCTAATGGTTTTAACTGTGATACTTCACATGTTCAGGGTTTTTATGGTTGGAGCATATAAACCGCCAAGAGATTTCAACTGGGTGACAGGGGTTGTTCTTTTGCTCATCACCCTTACTTTCGGATTTTCAGGATATCTGCTTCCATGGCATCAACTTTCCTACTGGGCAACCACTGTTGGAACAGAAGCCCTTTCTTCGGTCCCCCTTATTGGTGAAAAATTGAAATTCTTTGTAAGAGGCGGAGAGAATGTGGGACAGTTAGCCCTCACCAGGTTCTTTGCCCTTCATGTGGTAATTTTGCCCATCCTTGCCATATTCTTTTTATTCCTTCATTTTCTAATGATAAGGAGGCAAGGAATTGCTGAACCCCTTTAATAAGATACCGGAGCAAGTAGCAAGGCTTTCAGTCGTTTTTATACTACTTATATCTTCGCTTATATTCCTGAGGACGATTTTTATTCCAAAAAATTTTGGAAAATATGGACACTACAGGGGTGACGCCCTTGAAGAAGCAAAAACAATTGAGATTAAGTTTGCGGGTAAAGAAGCCTGTGGGGATTGCCACGATGACATTTTTCACAATTTACAAAGCGGATATCACAAAACTTTATCCTGTGAAGGATGTCATGGCCCGGCAAAAAAACACATTGATTCAGTGGGAGAATGGAAGCCCGAAAAGCCAACATCAAGAGATTTCTGTTTGATCTGTCATTCCTACCTTCCTGCGAGACCCACAGGATTTCCTCAGGTAGACCCTTATGTTCATCATCCTCCCGAAAGGTGTGTAAAATGCCATGAACCTCACAACCCGGTACTTCCTGCTACCCCTGCAGGATGCGAGGTTTGTCATGCATCAATAGCAAGAATGAAAGCAGTTTCCTCTCACTATTCTCTTGATTGTACCACCTGTCATCAAACTCCAACAAAACATAAGTTTGACCCGAGAAAAGAAAGACCTTCTAAACCAACCGATAGAACCTTTTGTGGTAAGTGCCATTCAAGGACATCAAATGCTCCTTCTTATATACCGAGGATTGAGATGGAGGCACATGGTAGAGATTATTTATGCTGGGAATGTCATTATCCCCATTCGCCAGAAGGAGGATAAAGGATGAAAAGTTCAAGAAGGGAATTTATAAAAAATTTAGGCAAAGGATTTGTCAGTTCGGGAGCATTTTTCCTTTTATCTGATAATCTATTAGCAATATACAGAAATTCAGGGGAGAAAGGGGAATACTACGGGATGGGAATATATGTGAAAAGATGTATCGGTTGCGGAAGATGTGTGGATGCTTGCAAGAAAGAAAATGATGTGCCAGATGAGCCATTTTTCTTCAGGACATGGATTGAAAGATATACAATATGGGAGGATGGAGAGGTTTCCGTTGATAGTTCTAACGGGGGGAGGAATGGATTCCGTCCGTTGGAGGTTGAGGGTAAAAAAGGCATCCTGCGGGCATTCTTTGTTCCAAAACTCTGCAATCATTGTGATAATCCCCCCTGTGTTCAGGTATGCCCGGTGGGTGCTACATTTAAAACCCCTGAAGGGGTAATACTCGTTGACAAAGATTATTGTATAGGATGCAGATATTGTATCCAGGCATGTCCCTATGGAGCGAGATTTCTTCATCCAAAATTGAAGGTGGCAGACAAATGCACTTTCTGTTATCACAGGATATCTAAAAAGCTCTTGCCCGCTTGCGTGGAAGTTTGTCCAACTAAAGCCAGGGTCTTTGGAAATCTGAGAAGCAAAAGCAGTCCTCTAAGAAGATTTATGAAGATGAACGAGGTTCATGTATTAAAAAAAGACCTTAATACTGAACCAAAGGTTTATTATGCAAATTTAGACGGAGAGGTGAGATAGTGAAAGAATTGGAACACCTCTACAGCGCCTTAAAACATATTACAGGTTTCATCTATCCAAATGAAATAGAACTTCACTGGAGCATTCTAATAGTGGTCTATCCTTATATAACTGGACTTGTAGCAGGTGCGTTTATTCTCGCCTCTCTTGTGAAGGTGTTTAATGTAAAAGAGGTAGCACCGACATACAGGTTATCGCTTCTAACTGCCCTTTCATTCCTCCTCGTCGCTCCTCTTCCACTTCTTGCCCATCTCGGGCATCCGCTCCGTTCTTACGAGATATTTCTTACTCCCCATCTTAAATCTGCTATGGCAATGTTTGGGTTTGTATATGCCTGGTATTTAATGGTAGTTCTACTTTTAGAGATATGGTTTGATTACAGAAAAAATCTTATTGAATGGGCAGAGAATGAAAAAGGTATAAGGAGATTTCTCCACAGGGTAATTTCTCTTTTTTCAAAGGATGTATCGGAAAAGGCTTTAGAATTTGACAGAAAGGCTGTGAAGACGATAACAATAATAGGAATTCCATCTGCATTTTTGCTTCACGGATATGTAGGTTTTATTTTTGGCTCTGTAAAGGCAAACCCCTGGTGGGGAAGCGTCCTCATGCCTGTCGTATTCCTTTTCTCGGCTATAGTTTCTGGTATCGCTCTCGTGCTTTTGCTTTATATGATTATTTCCATGTCAAGAGGAGAACCTATGGATATGAGGTGCCTTGATAGATTGGCTGATTTCCTTTTATATTCTCTTATAGTTGACTTCTCTCTTGAAATGCTTGATTTTATTCACAGGCTCTATCAATCTGAGGAATCAATAAAAATTCTATCAGAGTTGATTAACACAAAACTCTTCACGAGTCTTATTGTGGTTCAGATAATCATAGGCACGCTCATCCCTCTTTTCCTCCTTCTGCTTACAAAATTTTTCACTGTTCAGGACGAATTGAGAAGGCTTATATATTTCTGTTCAGCAATACTTATCCAGATAGGTATATTCAGCACGAGATGGAATGTTGTTATCGGAGGTCAGTTATTTTCAAAGAGTTTTAGAGGATTAACTGTTTACAAAATTGGGCTTTTCGGGGTGGAAGGTTTAATGACCGCCATAGGATTTTTAATTCTTCCATTTTTAATTCTTTACCTTCTTACAAAAATTCTTCCTCCCTGGAAATATGAACCATCATTTAACAAGGGCGGAGGTTAAGGAGATGGATGAAAAAAGAGAGGATATAGATTTAGGCCACGAAGAGTATTATGACCCCTATGCAAACTGGCCAAAGGAAAAATTAGGAGAGCCTTTCTTCCCTTACCATGTCCTTAAGGAGCTCTCAATAATTATACTCGTGATTGCTGTTGTAGTCACTCTCGCATCATTCTTTCCCTTTGAAATGCTTGAAAAGGCTGATCCATTTTCTACTCCCAAACATATAAAGCCTGAATGGTATTTTCTCGCGGTATATCAATTTTTGAAAATTGCTGAGAAGTTTGCATTTTTGGGTTCCTGGGCGCCAAAATTGATAGGTATATTTGGACCAGTGATAGCAATCCTTCTCATAACTTTACTTCCATTTATTGAAAAAAATCCTGAGAGACATCCGAGCAAAAGGGTTTTCGTTGTTTCTGTGGGTATAATTTTTCTCCTGATTTTTATAATTCTTACAATATGGGGTTATTATTCATGAAGAAAAAATACCTTTGTGCAGGATTAATCATTCTCCTTTTTCAAACAAAAACAGCCTTTTCAAGAAACTCTTGTTATGAATGTCATTTAAAACTTCCTGATGAAAAAATGAGGCTTCCCGCTGAAAACTGGAGGAAAAGCGTTCACAGCTCGGCGAATGTGTTATGCAGTGATTGTCACGGCGGGAATCCATCAATAGAAGATGAGAGTGCAATGGACGAATCAAAGGGATTCAAAGGAATTCCATCAAGAAGAGATATACCAGAAATGTGTGGGAGGTGTCATTCCGATCCGGAAAGAATGAAGGTATACAACATAAGAACCGACCAGTTAAGTGAATACAAAACAAGTCAACATGGAAGGCTTCTCTATGAAAAAAACGACCAGAAGGTTGCTGTATGTACCGATTGCCATCGCTCTCATGATATATTAAGAAAGATTGACCCTTCTTCCCCTGTGCATAAATTCAATATTCCTCAAACCTGTGCAAAATGTCATGCTAATAGAGAATATATGAAAGATTACGGAATTCCAACAGACCAGTTTGAGAAGTATTCAAGAAGCATTCACGGGATGGTCCTCAGTGGAAAATTCAAAGAAAAGAATGCCAATTTGGCTCCCGCCTGTTCGGACTGTCATGGAATTCATGGAGCGATTCCTCCGGAAGTCAAAGAAATTTCTGAGGTTTGTGGAATATGTCACGGAATTGTGGCTGATTATTTTAAAAGAAGCCCTCACTACTCCGCTCTCTTAGAAGGTATGGATCCAAGGTGTGTGGATTGTCATGGGCACCACGATATTGAAGCCTCCTCTACAGAAATGTTTTCTATGGAAAAGGGAATCTGCAGTAAGTGCCATAATAAGGAAAGTCCGGAAGCTTCTGTTATTGAGTCTTTCTATAAAGGGCTCTCCACGGGACAGGCAATCTCTTTTGAAATAGAGCAGTCTCTGGAAAAAATCAAAAATTCTGGCAGGTATGTTGAAGACCTCTTTTTAGAATTTGCAAAAGCGAAAAATGACTTCATAAAAGCAAGGTCTCTTACCCATACTCTTGACCCCAAAGAGGTTTTTTCCTATTTAACAAATGCCACATCCATAATGGAGGAGATAAGAAAGAAGATAAAAGAGATTGAGGAAGAGGTGAAATACAGGAAGAAATTCGGGCTTACAGTTGACATTCTCCTCATTTTTTTGGTTACTATTTTATTGGGGTTGAGATGGCATTTGAAGAAAGAGAAAATAGAAGAGATTTCCTGAACAGAGTAATTGTTGGACTTTTTTCACTTTCTGCTCTTATTATTGGCGTTCCTCTTATCCGCTTTTTATTTCCTCCTTCTCAAATAATTGAGAGAAGAGGGAGAAAAATGCCAGTGGGTAAGGTTTCTGATATCCCGGACGGGAGTTCAAAAACTGTTGTGTTTGATGGGCGTCCTGTTATATTAACAAATTATGGGGGAAAGATAAATGCTGTGTCTGCTATTTGTCCTCACATGGGATGTTTTTTGAGATGGGATGAAAAAATCGGGCAGATAAAATGCCCCTGCCATTTTGCCGCCTTCAATGTGAATGGAAGTGTTATCTCAGGACCCTCTCCGGAACCTCTTAAGACTTACAGGGTTGAAATTTCTGATAACAGAATTTTCATTATTAAAGAGTGAAAGATTATTTTGAGAAATTGCTGAAAATGAAAATATGGTGGGAATGGGACAATTACAGCGGGCTTTTCCTTTTCTTTTTGATGGTTATTGAAATAATTACAGGGTTCTCACTCTCTTTCTATTACGAAGCGTCTGTGGAAGGGGCGAGTGAAAGTTTGAAATACATTATGAATTATTTGCCCTTCGGATGGCTTATAAGAAGCATCCATTATTGGGCGGGTAACCTTTTCTTTCTATTTCTTATGGCTCACATATTTCTAAAAATTTATAAGAAGAAATTCGTTAAGGAATATAAAGTTGAATGGATGACAGGAGCGGGATTATTTATTCTATCCATATTATGGTTTATGAGCGGAAGATATATGACATGGAGCCAGAATTCTTTCTGGGAAATAAATACACTCACAGAAGAGCTATTTGAAATCCCTCTTTTAGGAAAATATATAAGACTTTTTATCAGGGGAGGAGAAAGCGTAGGTTCTCAGACATTGACAAGGTCCTATGTTTTTCACATATTATTTTTTCTGATTTTGTTTTCTTCCATTGCATATTTACATCTTAAATCTGTAATTAAAAGGCATACAAACCCACCTCAAACTTCGCAGAAATCCTTTTCCATTTATCTTTTAGATGCAATTATTATAATGTTTTTTATCTTTTCACTCCTTCTTATTTTTTCAGTATTTTTGCCAGTAGAACTTCCTATTCCTGCTGATCCCGCAGTTGTTCCGAAAAAAATAGATGTTTTCTGGTTCATATATCCGCTTTATAAGTTTTATGTGATTCTTCCCCAAAATATCTTTTTTATTAAAAGGGTGGTGATTTTTTCAGTGGTATTTTTTACAATTTTCATTTTTTTCTTCTTCTTACCTTTCATCTACGCAGAAAAGGAAAGGGGACTTGATAGATTTCTTTACTTCTTCTTTCTTTTCCTTACCATTTTCTACCTTAGCGTATCTTTATTTGGAGTTTTCTCATGAACCTCTTCGGGCTGGTATATTTTATCTTTCTTCTCATCCCAAAAATTGATTCCTGTAGAATATGTCATGGAGGCGAAGCCCTTTCTTATGAAAATAGCGTCCACGCTCCTCTTTTTACCTGCAAAGAATGTCATGGAGGAGATCCATCGGATATGAGAAAAACTGCCATGTCTCCATCAAAGGGGTTCAGAAAGTTGAAAAGTAAAAAGGAAATTGCTTTTATGTGCAGTAAATGCCATTCAGATGTAGAAAAAATGCTACCTTATGGAAAATTGGTTGATGAATTTAGAGTATACAAGACAAGCAAACACGGAATTTTGCTTTTTGAAAAAGGAGACGAGAAAGTAGCGGTATGCACAGATTGTCACGGGGTTCATGATATAAAAAGGACCGCGGATCCATCCTCTTCCGTTTCGCCCTTCAATGTGCCCTTTACCTGCGCAAAATGTCACAGTGATAAAGATTACATGAAGGATTACAAAATACCCACAGACCAATTTGAAAAATATAAAAACAGTATTCACGGAAGATTGAGACTGGAAAAAAAAAGATATGAGGGCTCCGTCATGTCCTGATTGTCACGGAGTTCATGGAGCATCACCTCCAAAAACAAAGAACATCCACCAGATATGCGGAAGATGCCACGAAGCTCAAAAGCTATATTATGAAAAGAGCCTCCACATAAATGTGGCTGGATTTTCAGAATGTGTAAGCTGTCATGGATCCCATGATGTTTCAAGGCCAAAATATCAGATATTTGTTTCTGAAGAAGGATGTTTAAAGTGCCATGAGAGAGGGACACAGCCTGCGATGATGGCACAGGAATTAATGAAGATGTTTGTTGAGGCGGAAAATTCTTTAAATTCTACCCTTATTCTTATAGAGAAGGCGAGGGTGAAAGGATTTGATGTAGAAGAAGAAATGATAAAATTAAAAGAAGCGAGGGGATTTATAATTGAGGGTTTAACAGTAGTCCATTCCCTTGACCCTCAGGAAGTAAGGGAGTATGCCCAGAACGTCATAGTGATTTCTAAGGATATAATGGACCTTGCCAGGTTAAAACTTATAGAATGGAGGGATAGGCGGGTGATGCTTGTGATTAATATTTTCATATTTATCCTTACCGCATTTTTTCTTATATTGAAAAGGAAAAGTATAAAAGGAGGAGAAAATGTTTAAAAACTGGCTTTTGAGGAGAAAGTTCCTTCTTAAAATTTTAAATTTTATAGGGATCCATGTCCCTCCAGATAAAAAGGATATATTCCATTTTTCTCCCAGATTCTTAAAATTTCTCGGTGTCCTTTTGGCAGGATTTTTCCTGTTTGTCCTTTTCTTTATAAGGTTCAGCACAAGTTCTTATTTCTGCGGAACCTGTCACATAATGAAGCCTTACTATAAAGCATGGAAAGAATCTTCTCACAACTTTGTCCCCTGTGTGGATTGTCATTACCCACCCGGGTTTGCTGAGGAATTTAGGGGAAAGATTCAGGCTTCGGTTCAGGTCTTCAAATATATAACGAGAACATACAGCACAAAACCCTACGCAGAAATAGAAGATTCCAGTTGTTTGAGAAAAGGGTGTCATGCGAAGAGGCTCCTTGAAGGGAAAGTGCCTTTTAAAGAGGGCGTAATTTTTGACCATAAACCCCATCTCCTTCAGATGAGGAGAGGAAGAAAACTTAGATGCACTTCCTGCCATTCCCAGATTGTTGTAGGTTCGCACATAGCAGTTACAGAGAGCGTTTGTTTCATCTGCCATTTTAAACCCGAAGATAACGGAGAACCTTCAAAAATTTCAAAATGCACAATATGCCATACGCCTCCTGAAAAAGAAATTCAATTTGCAGGGATATCATACAATCATTCCGATTTCGTTCAAAGGGGAGTAGAATGTGAGAAATGCCATCTCAGTGTGGTTCAGGGAAAAGGAGAGGCTCCCAAAGAAATGTGCCTTTCCTGCCACGGAGAGCCAGAAAAACTGGAAAGATATAATGAACACAATTTTATACACGATGTTCATGTAACTTCAAGAAAGGTTGAATGCTTTCAATGCCACACTGAAATAACCCATAAGGTTGTTACAGATATTGGTATTCTGAAAAACGAATGTTCTTCCTGCCATGTCAACATGCATGATGCTCAGAAGTATCTATATTCAGGAACAGGTGGAAAGGGGGTTCCCGATCAACCTTCTGTGATGTTTCTTGCGAAAGTGGATTGCACCGCCTGTCATATTGACTTATCCGGAAAAGGGAAATTCTCTCCGGGAGGCTATACTTATAAACCTGTTGAAGCAGCATGTCTTCATTGTCATGGTAAGGAATATGAAGGAATTCTGGATGAATGGAAGAGGACAATTGATAAGAAACTAAGAGTGGTAGGAAACCTGATTGAAGAAACAAAATTTTATGTGAAAAATAGAGATGTGGGGGAGGTAAAAAGGAAATTGCTTGAAGAGGCAATATACAATTATGAATTGGTTAAATGGGGAAAGGGGGTTCATAACATTGAATATGCAGATGCTCTCTTGAATAAAGCGGAAGAAAATCTTAAGAAAATAAAAAATGAGTGAGAACATCCTTACGATTATCGGTTAACTGCTATAACTATTATAGAAAAAACTGAAGTTATAAAAAGTTCTATAAACCCTATTTTCCTTACCTCTAAGGGCTCTTTCCATTTTTTTATGATCATCCATAATGCCCTAAAAAATACTATTGAAACCGCAAGAATGTTGAGCGGTGGCATTATATGGTAGATGGCAGCAAATAAAAATATCATAAATCCAAATAAATGAAAGATAATAGAACTTTTTCCCGCTATTAACCTGTTAGAAATTGACAGGGTATGGGCTCTCCTTTCCCTTACCATATACCTTACATGGAAAACACTCCCTGCAAATAGGTAGAGTGATAATACCCATATCACTCCTGCCCTGTAATTCAAATATTCGGAAGCCACATAGTAAGATGCCGGGACTACTGTGCTTAAGGAGACCATACCAGCAATTTCTCCAGCAGTAGTTAAGTGTTTACTCTCAAGTTCTATTATCAAATTAATGCCCGAGAGCATAATAAACAAAATTGCAAAAAGAACGAGATAATTAAGACGATAGAAAAGCACGAGGACAATAAATCCTACCGATATCAAAATTCCATATAGGAACATAACTATAAACTCATAGGGATGAGGAAATGTCCCTCGGAGTTTCCAGCTTTTCACTGCGGAGACGAGTGAGTGTCTCAAACAGAAACCCGCAATTATGATAAAAAGCCAGAGGAAGCTTTTGAAGTGGTAATTCATAGAAGAAAAAGTTCCTATTGCCCATCCCCATATCAACACAGACCACGCTCCATGTTGAGACGGGAAGTTTTTTAAAAAGGCTTCTTTTACTCTCAACACTTAACCCCCTTAAAATTTCTTCCACCCGTTTTTTCTATTGAAAATGGGATGTATGAAGCACAATCAATCTTCAGGTTTTCAAGCGACATCTCTTTTCCCGTCAAGAGGCATCTGAATCTCCTTCTGTTTTCCATTCTCACAAAGTGTCCACAGATGGGGCATATTTTTACTGCTTTAATTCTTCCCTCTCTGTAGAGGTTCTCTACAAGACAGAGGAAAAAACGGAAAAATCCCATTTTGGTTGAATAATCCATACCGCTTAACATTGTTTTTAGACTTCTATTCCATTCCGCAAGATGTTCTGCTATTTTTTCTCCTTTCTCTGTGAGAGCCAGGTAATACACCCTTCTATCGGACGGATCATTTTTTCTTGTTACCATTCCTTTTCTGATAAGTGAATTTACAGCATTACTTACTGTAGGTGGTGTGAGGTGAAACTCAGAAGAAAGAGAGGTGACCTTCCTGAACTTTTTTGGTTTTTTTCTCAGGAAAAGGATAAATTGTATTTGAATGGGAGAAAGATGGAGGTTTTTTGAGGGTTCCCATAGGAGGTATCTAACTATTGTCCCTAAAATTTCAATACTTCTGAGGACCTTTTCATCTATGTTCATTGTGGGTTCAATCTTACTCATTTGTTATTAAGATATTTCTCAATCAAGTGGTGTAAAAGGTCGTGCATCTTCTGGTGAACTTCTTCGCCTACCTTCACTTTCTCGGCTTCTTCAAATTCATCCACCATTTTGTGCAGTCGCTCTCCGGGTATATGGATTTCTGCTATTTGATATAGAATGTTGTCTTCTTTATAAATGTGCTGGTCAAGAAGTTCTCTGTAAGTAAGGGCATTTTCTATAAACATTTTTTACCAGATTCTTCCCCATTTTTTAGAGCGGAGATTCCTTCAGCCATTCCTTTAACATAAGCCCTACCCTGTTGGTGTTCCATCAACATCACCCCTACGGATCCTCCTTCTCTTGGTACTCCCGAGTCTTCAAGGGCTACAAATAAAATGTCTTCCTCCTTTGAATGGTGACATCTGTCAGCAAAAGTTCTGATAAACTCAACAACCCCTTCAAGGTCTTCAACCGGAACTTCCCGGTTTGAAGAAAGGTTTTCGCATATCTTATCAATTACATCCAGCATCTTCCTGATCGCCCTGTGCTCTTCTTTTAGTATTTCCGTCGCCTTCATTTTGCACCTCCTAAAATTATTTAGTACTACTAAATATTAAAACAAGATGTGAATCTTCTCAAGCTTTTTGAAAAACCGGGTGATTGTTGGCGAGAGAGTGGAGATTGAGTTAAATGGTAGAAAATTGAACCAAAGATATGCTTTTATGTGATAGAAAGTGCTTTGAAGTTAATAAGGATTTTTCGGGAAAGCGAAGTTATAAAAGCTGTGAAAGAATGTGATGAGAGAACAGTGATACCAATATTTCGCGGTTTTCCCGTTATTGATCCTTAACAGGGCAGAAATTTTCAGTTTTTATTGATTTATTTAATAGGTTAAATTATATACAATTTATAAATGCATTTAAAAATGAAGATAAAATGGTTCATATTTCTGGCGCTTATTTTTCCTGTGAGATTGGAATCTTCTACATGTAAAAAGTGCCATTCTGATATAAAAATGCCTTCTTATTCAGTGCACAGGGATATTGATTGCTTAAGGTGTCATACACAGGCGAGGTCTGAATTCCACGGTGGAATAAAGTCAAAGGTTGATTGTGGAAAGTGTCATGTGGAATCTTCTAAGAGGTATTTTGAAAGTATTCATGGAAAGGCTTTAAAGGAAGGAAATCCGGATGTTCCGTCTTGTATAAAGTGTCACGGAGGGCATGAAATTTCAAAGGTCACCTCACCGATGAGTCCCGTATACAGGGAAAATGTGAACGCTCTTTGTATTTCCTGTCATGTTGAGAAAATGGTTGGTGAAAAGTACCGCTTCCCAGGGATTGATTTCATCAAATCGTATGAAAAAAGTGTCCACAGCAAAAAGAGGGATGGAAAAGCAATAGCAGTGTGTATAGATTGTCATGGCGCGCACACTATAAAGCCGTCTGACGAGCCTGAATCCACTGTAAATAAAAGACACATCCCAGAGATTTGTGGAGAATGCCATCCTGGCGAAAGGGAAGATTATACAAAAAGCATTCATTATGCTCTTCTTCAAAAGGGAGAAGTAAAGGATGCTCCTGTTTGCACGACCTGTCACGGGGAACATTTGATTGTTGAAGTAAAAGACCCCGCTTCCTCTGTGTATCCGTCAAATATACCTGGAAATTGTGCTACCTGTCACGAAGAAGTGAGGCTTACGAGGAAGTATTCCATGGTCACAAAAAGGCTTACTACCTATTTCAATACTTTTCATGGCATAGCAATAAAATTTGGGGAAACAAGAGTAGCAAACTGTGCTAGCTGTCACGGTTATCATCTTATTCTCCCTGCGAGTGACCCGGCTTCATCTGTTCATCCAGATAATTTGAAGAAAACCTGTGGGAAGTGTCATCCGGGTTCTACGGAGAACTTTGCAAAAGGAAAAGTTCATGTGGAAGTGAGCCCTCAGGGAGCGAAAGGAGTTTATGCAGTGAGAATTTTTTATACTGTAATTATTGCCATTTTTGCAATCGGGTTTCTTTTTCATATCCTTTTTGATTATGCTACCTATAGGAGAAAAAAATGAAAAAAATAGGAACCATAGAAGGAGAATATGTGATAAGGTTTGACCTTCACATGAGGCTTCAGCATATAATTCTTTTCATTTCCATGATTCTTCTTGGATTAAGTGGATTTGCACTCAAGTATTCTCACACCTTTATAGGAAAGTTTTTGGTGACCATTGAAGGGGGTATTGAAGGGAGAGGGTATTTACATAGAATAGCGGCAATCCTTCTAATTTTTGATGTCTTCTATCATCTCTGGTACATCATTTTTACAGAAGACGGTAACAGGGAGTTTAGATTGCTTATCCCGAGATGGAAGGACCTCAGGGATTTTTTCTACGTTCTTTACAGTTTTTTTGCAAAGAAGGAATACAGAATAGAATTTGACAAATACACATATAAGGAGAAGTTTCAATACTGGGGGGTGGTTTTTGGGACTGCAGCGATGATATTTACAGGATTAATTATGTGGTTTGAAACATTCTCAATGATGCTTATTCCAAAATGGCTCTTTGATATATGCATTGTCCTTCACGGCTCAGGTGCCCTTGTGTTATTCATTTTGCTTTTCCTGTGGCATATATACATCACCCATTTTTCACCTGAAAACTTCCCGATAAACATGGAATGGTGGCATGGAAAAAGGAAACTTGAAGATCTAAAGGAAAAGAGGATTCTTGAATATAGAAGATATGTGGAAGGAAAAAGGTAGAAACATATTCCTCATCCTAATTATAATCTTTTTTTCTGTGACAGGAGCTCGCTCATCAATTACTATTGAAAAATGTCTTGTATGTCATGCAAAAAGAGAACTTGGAAGGTTAGAGAAAGATGGCACCTTTAAATCCCTATTTGTGGATGTTTCTCTTCTTAAGGTTTCAGTCCATAAGAAGAAAGTCTGCACAGATTGCCATTATGATGTGGCTGAAATTCCACATAAGACAAGACCTGGAAAAGTAATGTGCAAAAGGTGTCACTACAAAGGAAATCCAGAAGGCGCCCCTCAATCTGATAAATATTTAGAGTATGAAGAAAGTATACATGCTATAAAGGCAAAAGAAGGAAACCCCAAAGCGCCGTTATGTCAGGATTGTCATGGAACCCATGATGTTTTACCAACAAAAGACCCCTTATCTAAAACAAGTAAAACAAATATTCCTTATACATGCGGAAAGTGTCATGAGAAGGAAAAAGAGGAATACCTTACCGGTATTCATGGAAAGGCACTGCTTGAGAAAAGAATTCCTGAGGCTCCCTCCTGCACGACCTGTCACGGGGAGCACAATATTCTTGAACCCATGAAGGAGAAATCAAAGGTTTCTCCGATAAATGTGGTTAAGACCTGCTCCGAGTGCCATTCTGCAATAAACATAGTTGGGAAATATGGAATTAAGGTAGAGCAGGTGACAACATTTGAAAGGAGTTTTCACGGGATCGTGATTAAATTCGGGGAGAAAAAAGTAGCAAATTGTGCAAGTTGTCATGGTTCCCACGCTATTTTACCGCCAGACGACCCTAATTCTTCTGTCAACTTGAATAATATACCGAAAACCTGCGGGAAACCGGGATGTCATCCTGGAGCAAATATTAATTATGCAAAAGGCAAAATTCATGTAAATCCCCATGAAAAAGAGACCGGAATTATCTATTATGTTAGCCTTTTTTTCAAATGGCTCACGATTCTTACGATGTGCGGACTTATAATTCATATAATTCTTGACCTTCAGAGAAGAGCAAGAAAATGGAAAGAGAAAAAGGGAGAGAGATAGGAATGGAAGAAGAAAAGATAAAAGAATTGGTCAAAGAGACAATGGAAAAAATTATGGAGGAGGAGGGGACAAAGATAGATGAAAAAACTTTTACCAAAATTTTCAACAGAGCTGTTTCAGACATAGAAAGGAGCCTCAATTATGCAAAAGTTAGAACAAGGGATAGGATAAAGAGATTAAAAAAGGATAAAGAGAAGGTAAAGAAAATAGGCGAAGAGGAATACTTTATCAGGTTTAACATTCACTTTCGCATTCAACACATGATATTATTCACAAGTGTGATAATATTGATTCTTACAGGTTTGCCACTTAAGTTTCCAGATATTAAGATCTCTCATGTACTTATTTCTTTAATGGGTGGAATTTCACATACCCGGATTATTCACCGAGTCGGTGCTTCCATGCTTATATTTTTTATATTTTATCACATGCTTTATGTGATTTTTCACAGAGAAGGGAGGAGAGACTGGCTTATGCTTCTTCCAAGACCAAAGGACTTTTTTGATTTTTTCCAGAATATTCTCTATTTTCTTGGAAAAACGAATGAGAAACCAAAATTTGACAGATTCAGTTACATAGAAAAATTTGATTACTGGGCTGTTTACTGGGGCTGTATAATAATGATAGGCTCAGGGCTTTTGTTATGGTTTGAAGAGATTTCAATGCGGTTTTTTCCCAAATATATCATTGATATAGCAAAAGAGGCTCACAGTGATGAAGCGCTTCTTGCTACCCTTGCAATAGTGGTATGGCATTTTTACAATGTTCACTTCAATCCTGCCAGATTTCCTGGAACTCTCTTATGGTGGCATGGAAGGATTTCAAGGCATGAGATGATGGAAGAACATCCTCTTGAATATGAAAGGTTGATGAAAGAGAGAGAAAAAAATGCCTCTTCTTGAAAGAATAAGGTATAGAAAGGACTTACTCAAGGGAATAGGTATAGTGATTGCATCATTGCTTGTGCTATTTTTACTTTTAAACGGTATATTTTATTTTTCTTCTTATCATCCGTCTACATGTAAGGTGTGTCACATAATGGTTCCATATTATAGACAGTGGCATACATCCACTCACAAAGAATTTCCATGTATAAAATGCCATTCATATAAATGGACTAATGTTTTTACATACACGATAAAATACCTTACAGGGATTTATTCTCCTAAACCCCATTCTATCATAGATGATTCATCCTGTACTAAGAAGGGATGTCATTTTCCGGAACCCCCTGAGAAGGTGCTTTTCAAGAAAAAATTTCAATTTAATCATCAGATACATAACAAATCCTTTCTAAGGATAGAGAGGTTGAGATGCTCCAATTGCCATTCCCAGATAGTTCAGGGAGAACATATCCGCGTTTCAGAAGATATATGTTTTCTATGCCATTTTAAAGGGACAGAACAGGGGCAGGCAATAAGCGGTTGCACTTCCTGCCACGGACCCCCCGAGAAACCAGTAGAACACGAAGGTTTCTTTTTCTCACACGAATCCTATTTGAAAATAGGTGTAAACTGTAATCAATGTCATATAGAAGTGAGAGAAGGTACCGGGAATGTGCCCGAGGATAGATGTTTCAATTGTCATGTAGAGAGAAAAAAGATAGACCTTGAAAAATTGCATTTTGTCCATGTATATGAAAAAAATTACTCCTGTTTCTCCTGCCATGAAAAAATAAAACACGGAATAATAAAACTGCCAGGCGCACTTGAAACAAAATGCGAAACCTGCCACAAAAAGCTCCATTCACCACAGAAAGAGATGTATATGGGAGTAGGGGGTAAGGGTGTCCCTGACACCCCGAGCAGGATGTTTGCAGCACAGGTAAGGTGTGATGGATGTCATATAAAGCCTGTTGAAGAAAAGGAAGCAAAAGCAATTTCCGGCATAAAGAGTTTGGCAGCAGAAAAAAAAGCTTGTGTGGATTGTCATGGCCCTGGTTATGACCTTATGCTGGATGACTGGATAAGAGAAATAGATTACGCTCTAAAATTTGTGGAGAAACAATTTAATGAGTTTAAGGCTCGCACGAAATTTTTACCACCCAATAAAATCGGGAAAGATGCGGTAGTTCTTGTTGAGGATGCGGAGAAGAATATTAACCTCGTGAAAGAAGGTAAGGGAGCCCATAATGTAGAATACGCTGTAAAATTGCTGTCTTCTGCCTTGGACGCCCTTGACATTTCTGGGAAATTTCTTTTTTCCGGTTTTAAGGAACTTCCGAGACCACCGCTTCTTTCAAGGCAGGATAGTTACTGCACAAGATTATGTCATTCAAGAATTGGGATAAAAGATAAGGTTTTCTTTTCGGAAATGAAAATAGATTTTCCCCATCTTCAACATATCAGTTCCTTAAAAATTCCTTGCACCGAATGCCATTCACCGGATAAACATAAAATGCGCATCATTACGAAGGACGGTTGCTTATCATGTCATCATAAAGGCGGTGAAGAGACCTGTAAAAAATGTCATATTTACCAGGTAAAACTTTATAGAGGGGAAGTTGAGGGGTTTGAGCGTAAACCAGATCCCATGTTTGAAGGAGGAGTAGAGTGTCTGTCATGTCATGATATAAAATCAGGATCCCTTGATATAAGAGATATCCGGAATAAATGCGTAGAATGCCATGACGAGACCTATTCTAAACTCCTCGCCGATTGGATGGATTCTCTTTTGAAAATAGACAGCGAGATTTCATTTTCTATCGCTTCTATTGAGGAGAAAATAGAGACAAACAGGAAGTTTGGTAAAAAGGTTGAAAAATCTTTGGAGGGGAAAATTCAGGAAGTGAAAAAAATGAGCAATTACATATCCATCGCAACAGGGGTTCATAATTATGAACTGGCTAAGGCTATAGCAGAAAGAATAAAACTCCTTTTGAAGGAATGTGAAGAGAAGATTGGAAAGTAGGAACCCAAGATTTTAAAATTCCTTGACTAAAAATGTAGTGGAGATAAATCTTTAAAGAATGAAACAGAAGGTTTTAATAATTTTTCTGATTTTCTTCCCGTTTTTCCTTTACGGTTTTACTCTCAATGATTGTATGGAATGTCATGCTGAGAAGGGAATGGGGTCAGCGTTTGTGGATTTATCGGAATTTAAGAAATCCGTTCATGGTAAAATTATATGTTCAGATTGTCACGAAGGTATAAAAGCACTTCCTCACGAAGAAAAACTTCCTGAAGTCCGTTGTGAGAGATGCCATTCAGAGGTTTTTAAAGAATATGAAAAAAGCATTCATGGAAAGAAAAAAGACGGCGAAAGGAATGCTAAATGCGCAGATTGCCATGGTTCCCATTACATAAAACCTTCTTCCGAGCCAGAATCTCCAATAAACCACTCTAAAATCCCCTATACCTGTGGAAAATGTCATGAAGACCCAAAACTTGTTCAAGAAAGAAAAATTCCGATTAAAGAGCCATTGAAATATTATTCCTTAAGCATTCACGGAAGGTTTGTTATGAAAGAGAAAATGGAAGAGGCTCCAAACTGTGTTTCATGCCACGGAAGCCATTCCATTTATCCTGCAAACGCCCCGGTTTCTAATATCAACAGGAGTAACATTCCCTCTACCTGCGGAGGATGCCATTCAGATGCTTATAAGGAATATATGGAAAGCGTTCACGGGACATCGTTTGTCAAAGGAGCTATAGATGCACCTGTTTGTTCTTCCTGTCACGGAGAACATCAGATTCTTCCTCCTCAAGAGAAGGAGTCTCCCGTTTCACCGTTAAATGTTTCAAAAACCTGTTCCGATTGTCATGCCTCTGAAAGAATAATAAAAAAGTATGGTCTCCCTTCCGACAGGGTTTCCTCTTATGAAGACAGTTATCACGGACTTGTGGATAAGTTTGGAGATACAAGGGCAGCGAACTGTGCAAGCTGTCATGGACATCACCTTATCCTCCCATCCTCAGACCCGAGGTCATCCATTCATCCTCAAAATCTGAAAAATACCTGCGGAAGGTGCCACCCGGGTGCTTCCGAAAACTTTGCAAAGGGAAGAATTCATCCTGTCATTACAAAAGGGAAAAAAGAAATATCAGACCTTGTAATATATTATGTCCGTCTATTTTATTTCATTATTATCCCTCTTGTAATAGGAGGGATGTTCTTTCACAATTTAATTGATTTTATTTACAGGTTAAGAGAGAAGTATAAAGAACAGAAGGAAAAGGGTGGATTTTTAAGGCTTACATTCGCAGAAAGAATTCAGCATATCTTATTGCTTATAACATTTTTCACCCTTGCATTCAGCGGATTCGCTCTAAAATTTAAACTGGCAATCCCTTATTTCGAGGGACCCGGTCAGGAAGAAGTCAGAAGATGGATACACCGCTCTGCCGCAATAATTTTTGTCCTCGTTTCAATTTATCACATCTATTATCTCCTTTTCACAAAAAGGGGGAGGGAGTGGCTATTTGATATGATTCCAACCATGAAGGATATCAATGATTTAATACATGCCTTCCTCCACTACTTTGGGTTGAGAAAAGAACCTCCTCTTTTTGGTAGATTTTCCTATATAGAGAAGGCTGAATACCTCGCCCTTATATGGGGCTCTGTTATCATGATAGTTACAGGTATAATTCTCTGGGCTGAGACAATTGTCCTGAAATATCTTCCCTACTGGGTTATAAACCTATCCACAGTAATCCACTACTATGAAGCAATCCTCGCCACATTAGCCATATTTGTATGGCATCTATACCATGTCCTGATAAAACCCGGTGCTAAAGAGGCAAATATAGCCTTTATAACAGGTCTTCTTTCGGAAAAGGAGATGGAGGAAGAGCATCCCTTAGAACTTAAGAAGTTAAAGGAAAAGGGGAGTTCTTCAGAATAGGGAGATCATCTTCTTAGAATATCTCCGAGCAATCCCGCACATTCATCGCAGAAAGAATCCTTTTTAAAATCCACATGTTTTACACTTGCTGAGAAGGACATCACACACCACTTCTTCTCACAATGGACGAGTCCAAAGGTGTGTCCGAGTTCGTGAATTACTTCTTTTATAAGCCTCTCTTTAAGAAGCGGAATGTTTGGTGGTAGCCCGTAAAACTCCTGTTTCAGCCTCGCGTATGAGACAACCGCAGCCTTTCCGTTGAGCTGGGCTTCTCCAAAAACAAATGTAAATATAGGAATAAAAAGGTCAACAGCTGTAATACCTATTATCTTTTCATTTTCTTCAGAATAAAGATTCAAAATTTCTTTAAGGATTTTTGTAGAATTGAACTGATTCCTTTCAGGGTCGTAGGCAGACTGCGGAATTTCGGCTATTTCCTTTATAGAAATTCTTTTTGTGAAGGTTCTTTCAAGTTTTTCTTTCACATACTCAACAAGGCTCAATTCCTCTCTGCCAAAGGGCAAAATACCTATTACATCTTCCTTCACATCATCTCCTTAAATTATTTTAAAAGATACCATTTCTTTTTCATAACTCAATTTAAAAAGATATTTAAAGTAGGATTTTTCAACTCTCCCTGTTGAAGAATTCAACACCCTATAGTTTTTTGTTTTCAAAATTTCTGGCAAGAAAATTGCCCACTGTTTATTAATTTTATCTTCCAATTCCTGAAGAGGCAAGGAAGAAAGAATTTTACCCCCTTGAAGGGGGCTGAACGAAACGATTTGCTCGCTCACTCGCAAACCCCCATCTTCTGGGAGAATATAATATTGGGATGACACGATGTCCGTGTGTGTCTACAAAAAATCCTTGCTTTGTTGAATAATTAGCTTTACAAGGGGGAATTTTGGGGGTGGGAGTGAGTTTTCTTTTTATTCTTACCACTGGAAGGCGTTTCTTACCTCGTGGGTGAAGAGGT
>Ga0272445_1000409_pt1 | contig 40447 bp, 42 predicted proteins | sample YNPCB0031_FD_194404 | JGI IMG/M metagenome (GOLD analysis project Ga0272445, IMG submission 194404) | Hot spring sediment microbial communities from Yellowstone National Park, WY, United States - YNP-CB-003-1 | ecosystem: Environmental > Aquatic > Thermal springs > Hot (42-90C) > Sediment... | reverse complement strand
TGTGCCTATACACATGCCTTTTTCCATAAGGGCATATACCACTGGAAGCACACCTGCTGCATTTGAATAAAGGGGCACACCGAGGGCAACAGCTATTGGAACTGCAAAGGGATTTCCCTTGCCAGCATACCGGGCAAGAAAATCCTCAGGAACATAACCATGGATAAAACCACCGATGGCAATGGCAATGATAATGAAAAGTGCAACCCTCTTGAGAATATCCATAGTATTCCACCTTGCATACTCAAGCCTATCCCTGAATGACTTGCTCTCAACCTCCATAGTCTGGCCTGTTTTAAATTTATAAACATACTCCTCAACCCATTTCTCGAGTTTTAGTTTTCCTATAATAAACCCTCCAGATATCGCAACGAGCAGACCTGTTCCAATATAAATAGCAGTAATCTTCCATCCAAAGAGACCCCAGAGCAGAACCACGGCAACCTCGTTTACCATTGGAGAGGATATTAAGAATGAAAATGTCACACCAAGGGGCACACCTGCCTCAACAAAGCCAATAAAAAGAGGCACTGCGGAACAGGAGCAGAAGGGGGTTACCACCCCAAGCAGTGCTGCAAGGATATTTCCTATAAATTCTTTTTTATGCGATAAGATCTTCCTTGTCTTTTCTGGTGGAAAGTAGCTCCTTATCACTGATACAACAAAGATTATAGTGCTCAGGAGTAGAAATATCTTTATCGTATCATATACGAAAAATTCAAGGGCATCTCCAATCCTTGAACCCCCCTCAAGGCTTAATATACTATAAACTACATATCTGCTGAATTCTTTTAGCATTCATACCTCCCGTAAACAGTATTTTATATAAACAAATTTTTATATATTTTGTCAAGGCTAAGAGACCTTTTACCAATTATCTAATGTTGACAATACCTGAAGAGTCCATTATTATAAACATAGAGGAGATTGGTGGTGAGGTAACAGTCATGAATTGGTTTGAAATTATCAGCGCCATATCAATTGTAACACTTATTGTTTTTTTAATTATTCTTATCCTCCATGTCAAAAAAACACTCAAAAATTTCGACTCTACAATGGGTGACTTCAGGGAAACCCTCAAGAGCCTTAAAAATTCCTCTGATGAGATAGGAGCAATAGCGAGGGACCTAAGAAATTTCACAGGCTCTGTTAAAAAGATAGGCCAGAACATTGAGGAAATAAGTAATGAACTTGAAGACCTCTCATACAATCTCAGTTCCAAAGCGAGGGCTCTAAAGGTTGCAGTGATAGCAGGGCTTTCAGCCCTCTTAAAAAAAGACGAGAAAGGAGGAGAACAATGAGAGAAGAAGGACACAGCACAGGTTCTCTCTTCTTAGCCTTTATCCTTGGGGGTATTATAGGTGCAGGTATAGCACTCCTTACTGCTCCAAGAAGTGGCGAGGAAACGAGGAAGAAGATTAAGGAATTCAGTGATGAGCTCTTTGAAAAGGCAAGGCAGACATTAGAAAGCGGAAAAGAATTTGTTACAGACAAAAAGAGTGCCATAAAATCCGCCCTCGAGGCAGCAAAAGAGGCCTACGAAAAAGAGCTCGAGAGGTTATCAAAAGAGCATAAATAATGCACGAGGCCTCCATAGCTCAGAGCATCCTTGATATTGCTATCCGGGAGTGTTCCAGAAATGGTTATGAAAGGATTGAGAGGATAAAGGTTGAGATAGGCCTTCTCAATTCTGTTCACAAGGATTCCCTGCTTTTTGCCTTCAATGCTTTAAAAACAAATACAATTGCAGAATCTGCTCAGCTCGACATTGAAGAAAAACCTGTTGGTGGGCATTGTAATGATTGTGAAAGGTATTTCACTACTAATGATATATTTGTATTCTCATGCCCTCTCTGCGGGGGCATGAACTTTTCTATAAATCAAGGCAGAGAACTCAATATTATAGAAATGGAGGTCAAATGAAGATACGAGTTGCAAAAAAGATTCTTGAGGCAAATGACAGGATTGCCCTTTTAAACAGGGAGAGATTTAAAAAAGCAGGTGTTTTTGTAGTCAATATAATGAGTGCACCAGGTGCCGGGAAGACGAGTCTTCTTGAAAAGACTATTTCAAGAATTAATGGAAAACTCAGGGCAGGTGTGATTGAAGGCGACATAGTAGGAACAGAGGATGCAGAGAGGCTTGAGAAACTCGGCATACCTGTTGTCCAGATAAATACTCAGGGAGCATGCCACCTCGATGCAAATATGATTAGTGAGGTTCTCGATGACCTACCCCTTAATGACCTTGATATGCTCTTTATAGAAAATGTCGGTAATCTTGTGTGTCCTGCTGAATTTAATGTGGGAGAAGACATAAAGGTTATGCTCCTGAGTATAACGGAAGGTGATGATAAACCTTCAAAATATCCACTTATGTTTAAAGAATCCTCTGCCCTTATCTTAAACAAGATTGACCTCGCACCCTATCTTGATGTGAATATAGAAAGGATAAAGAGGGACTCCCTTAAGATAAACCCAGAGCTCAAAATATTTGAGGTCTCCTGTAAAAAAGAAGAGGGAATCGATGATTGGGTCTCCTGGGTCATTGATTTAAGAGATAAAGGGATGAAGAGATGAAGGTGGAATGCAAAGGGTTAAGATCCATGTAAAAGGGGTAGTTCAGGGGGTTGGCTTCAGACCATACATCTTCAGGCTTGCAAAAGAGCTTGGCATTAATGGATATGTGATAAATACTTCTGATGGGGTAGTAATCGATGCTGAAGGTTTGAGACTTCAGGATTTTATAAAGAGAATACCCCTCGAGGCTCCACCCCTTGCCCGCATATCTGATATAGATATAACAATCCTCCCTCCAGAGGGTAAAAGGGATTTCCAGATCCTTGAAAGCAGGGAATGCGGAGGTTTTACCCTCCTTTCACCTGATATTGCCATATGTGAAGACTGCCTCAGGGAGCTCTTTGACCCTTCAGACAGGCGATATCTCTATCCTTTTATTAATTGCACAAATTGCGGGCCAAGATACACAATAACAATGGCAGTCCCTTACGACAGACCAAATACAACGATGAAGGTCTTTAAGATGTGTCCTGAGTGTGAAAAGGAATATAATGACCCAATGGACAGGAGATTCCATGCCCAGCCAAATGCCTGTCCTGAGTGTGGACCCCATGTGAGATTAAAAACAGAAGACAGGATTTATGAAAAACAAGAGGCAATAGATAAGACCATAGATATTCTTCAAAGGGGTGGCATTGTTGCAATCAAGGGAATTGGAGGATTCCACCTTGCCTGTAATGCAGAAGACAGCAATGCTGTCAGGAGGCTCAGGGAGAGGAAAAGGAAGAACAATAAACCCTTTGCCCTCATGGCACCAAACATAGAACATATAAGGTTCTTCGCTGAAGTGAGGGAAGAAGAAAGGCTCTTGACCTCAAAGGAAAGGCCTATTGTCCTGTTAAAGCGGAAAATATCCGCAAACTCCTTAAGTGAATATGTAACACCAGGGAATGCCTATCTTGGTTTCATGCTTCCCTACTCTCCCCTTCACTATCTCCTCTTTTATTCTCCCCTTGGATTAGGGTCAAAGCCAAACTTCAGGGCCCTTATTATGACAAGCGGAAACATAAGTGAAGAGCCCATTGTTATAGATAATCAGGAGGCAATAGAAAGACTCTCAGGGATTGCCGATGCCTTCCTCACCTATAACAGGGATATATTCATGAGGGTAGATGACAGCGTTGTATTTTCTCTAACTCTTCCTTCAGCCACAGGAGAGAGTCTTCAGCCTGTCTTTATCCGCCGCTCAAGGGGATATGCACCAGGGATATTAATCTTTCAGGACTCAGGGCCTGAGGTTCTTGCCGTTGGTGCTGACCTGAAGAATTCCTTTGTCCTTACAAAGGAAAACAAGGCTATACTGAGCCAGCACATCGGTGATATGGAAAATCTCGAGACCCTCAATTTTTTTGAAGAGACACTCCAGAATCTCATGGCTGTTTACAGGATAAATCCTCTGGCTATTGCCTGCGACAGCCATCCTGAATATCTCTCTACAAGATGGGCTGAAGAATCTGTAGAAAGAGGAATCTTCAAAGGTAAAAGGCTTTTTAAATTTCAGCACCATCACAGCCACATCGCCTCTGTTATGGCAGAGCACGGCATCACAAAAGAGGTCATTGGAGTTGCAATGGATGGCACTGGCTATGGCACTGACGGAACTATCTGGGGAAGCGAATTCCTCATTGTAAAACCAGCAGAGTTTAAAAGAGTCGGCAGGTTCAAGCCCATCAGGCTTCCAGGAGGTGAAAAGGCAATAAAAGAGCCCTGGAGGATAGCCCTTTCCCTTCTATATGAAATAACAGGTCCTGATATATGGGATTATATTGAGAAGATCGGTTTTAAAGAAAGATATGGCGAGGAGAGGATTAAAAACATACTTAATATCCTCAAGGATAAAAGCCTCTCACCCTTGAGCTCAGGGGCTGGCAGGTTCTTTGATGCAATGGCTGCCCTAATCGGCATATGTGACAAAAATACCTTTGAGGCAGAGGCACCCATTGCCCTTGAATCACTGATTAATAAGCTCGATGAGGACTATGCCATTGACATTGTCTTCAGGAACGACATTTTCGAAATTGACATATCTTCTATTATTCCAGAGGTTCTGAGGGATATGGAAGAGAAGATTGATTTATCTGTAATATCAACGAAATTTCATAATACCCTAATCACAGCTATTACAAGGACTGTTGCTAAAATATCCATGCTTACAAATATCAGGGATGTCTGTCTATCAGGAGGAGTATTCCAGAACAGGTATATACTGAAAAATGTTCTGGAGAGACTAATTGAGGCAGGCTTTAATGTTTATACAAACAGGCTTCTTCCACCAAATGATGCATCCATAGCCCTTGGCCAGGCCTTTATCTTAAGGGAGGTGATGAGATGAAAGAGCTCATAAGTCATATAAAGAGGCTTTCAGAAAAAATTGACCGTGAGATAAGGCTCATGGAGGTCTGCGGGACCCATACAGTCGCCATATTCAGAAGTGGCATAAGGACAGTGCTTCCTGAAAATATAAAGCTTCTTAGTGGTCCGGGATGTCCTGTGTGTGTTACTCCACAGGAGGATATTGATATTGCTATTGAGATATCAAAAAACAGAGATATTATCCTCCTTACCTTTGGTGACATGATGAGGGTTCCGGGCACAAAGGCCTCTTTTCAGGATGCAAGGGCTGAAGGCTCAGACATAAGGGTAATATATTCACCCCTTGACATTATTGATATAGCTGAAAAGGAACCTAATAGAAAAGTTCTATTCTTCTCAGTAGGTTTCGAGACAACCTCTCCTCTTATAGCTGGTATCCTCCATCTTGCAGAACAGAAGAGATTAGAAAATCTATTTATATATTCCAGCCACAAGCTTGTGCCACCAGCCCTCAAAGCCCTTCTCGATTCGCCTGAAATAAGGATAGACGGGTTTATCCTCCCTGGACATGTGAGTACTATTATTGGCAAAGGACCCTACGAGTTTATCCAGAGGCAATATCATATCCCGTCAGTAATTACAGGATTTGAGCCCGAAGATATACTTCAGGGGATAGCGATTCTTGTTGAAAGTATTGCAGAGAAAAAAGATCACATAGTTATTCAATATACAAGGGCTGTCAGGCCTGAGGGCAACAAAAAGGCAATGGATATCCTCTGGAGATATTTTGAACCCTGTGATGCCTGGTGGAGGGGGATTGGTATGATACCTGAAAGCGGCCTTAAGCTCAGAAAGGAATATTCCAGATGGGATATATTGTCGCAGAGGGAGATTAAACCCGAGTATAAAAACCAGGCTCAAAAAAAAGGTTGTAGATGTGGCGATGTCCTGAGGGGTATGTGCATTCCACCTGAATGTCCTCTTTTCAGAAAGGTCTGCACCCCTGAATCACCTGTTGGTGCCTGTATGGTGAGCACTGAAGGAAGTTGCTCAGCCTATTATAAGTATTATTAATCCTCATTCTTTGCCTCTTCAAGATAAAGCTCTCCTGTGTCATAATCATAGGCAAAGAGTTCTGCATATCTTCCCCAGTCAATAGCTGTCTCGAGCTGATTCCAGGCCTCCTCTTCTGTAAAGTGATTTTCAAGGATCTCTATAAAGAAGTCCTCTGAAATCCTGTGTTTTGCAGACTGAGAAAGGACCTGAACAATCTGCTTTATTAGCTGGATATTCTTGAGGGCCATATCTTTGAAAAGCTCTTTCTTACTCAATGCATCAGCCTCTGCAAAGACCCTCCCCTGCTCTGTAAGGATTATATCACCTTCTTTAATCTCAGCCAGTCCAAGGAAGACTGCTGCTTCTGTAAGAGGAAAGATATCATCCACCTCCATGCTCAGGTCAGAGGCGAGTTGGGGTATATCAGCCCTGCCACCTTTATCATAAACAAGCTCTATAAGACCACTTATAGCACCAATCTTTGCATGGGGTAAAAACTGGTATCTCTCCTTTCTTATGAGGAAAGGCACCTCTTCAGGGGGTCTGGTAAGTATTGTATAAAGTTCATCAAGGAGATACTTAAATTCCTTTGAATTCCTGTCCCTCGGATGAGGAAGGGTTACCACGAGGTCAGCCTTTATCCTTCCGGGGTTATGGCTCATAACGATTATCCTGTCTGAGAGTTCTATGGCCTCTTCTATGTTATGAGTTACGAGGAGTATAGCCTTTGTAGGCATTCGCTTTTTCAGCCAGAGGTCAATAAGCTCACCCCTCAGGTTCTCAGCAGTAAGGATATCAAGGGAGGAAAAGGGCTCATCCATGAATAATATCTCAGGTTCGACTGCAAGGGCCCTTGCGATACCAACCCTCTGCTTCATCCCGCCTGATAGCTCCCTCGGATAGGCCTCCTCGAATCCATCAAGTCCTACAAGGTCTATTACCTTAAGGGCCTTCTCATGGGCCTCATCTGGAGGAAGGTCCCTGGCAATAAGACCTAATTCAACATTCTCGAGGACAGTAAGCCATGGAAAGATTGCAAAACTCTGGAATACCATGGCTATATTAGGTTTTGCCTCTTTTAATGGTTTCCCGTGGTAAAGAACTTCTCCACGAGTAGGCTCTGCAAGGCCTGATAGAATCCTCAAGAGAGAGGACTTTCCAGCACCAGAGGGCCCAACAATTGATACTATCTCTCCTTCCTGAACAGTAAAACTGATATCCTCAAGCACCAGAACGCTCTTGCCTCCTGCCATCGAAAAGGACTTTGATATATTTTTTGCCTCAAGGAGATTCATTCCAGTCTATACCTCTCCTTTGCTATCTGGAAGGCCCTCTTCCATAAGAGCCTGTTTATCCCAACCACTATAATTGCCATAGTAATAGTGCTTGCAAGAAGGAGCCTGAAATTTCCCTCAAGGGTTGCTGAACTTATAAGGGCACCAAGGCCTGTTGTGACCATAGTCTTGCCTCCGAAGGTCACATACTCAGCCACAATAGTGGAATTCCAGGCACCACCTGTGGCAGTTATGAGGCCTGTCACAAGATAAGGAAAGATGCCTGGCAGAATCAGCACCTTCCACCTTTTTATACCCTTTATCCCATAAATCCTTGCTACCTCTCTAAGGTCATTCGGAATAGCAGAAGCACCTGCTATAACATTAAAAAGTATATACCACTGTGTTCCAAGAAGCATCAAAAATACGGCACCTATATCGAGGCCTCCACCAAGTTTTATTAGAAAGAGTATTATAACAGGAAAAACAGCAGTGGCTGGAATAGAGGCGAGTATCTGGATAATCGGTTGCATCACCTTTGCCACATTTCTATTAAGGCCTATGAGGACACCAAGTGGTACAGTCCATAATAAGGCTAAAAGAATCGCTGAACCTGTTCTTAAAAGAGAAAAAAAGGCTGATTTAATAATTAGCAGATACTCATTTCCTGACACCGACACAAGAGCTCCTATCGCCTTTACAGCAGCCCAGAGAAGAAGGCCAAGAATTGTGCCAATCATAAAGAACTTTACAACCTTCTTCCATGTCCTGTCCGTCCTTTTTCCCTCCTGGCTTCGGAAAAATTTATCAAGCCTTCTGTTTAAAATAGAAGCCCTTGCAATCACCCACTTCTGGAGTGTAGATCTTCTCAGAAGATTCAGAACGAATGATTCTGGTTCATCCTCAGCATTCACAGTATCAAATCTGAACTTCTGAGACCAGGCTATGAGAGGCCTCCAGAGGAGGATATCAAAGAGGATTATTATTAAAACCATTGTCCCGAGTCCATAAAGGACATGCCCTATATCACCATGATTTGCAGCTGTCTGGATGTAAGAACCGATACCAGGGAGTCTGAAGTCCCTGTCCTTCAGGACAAACATCTCACAGGCCATAAGAAAAAACCATCCTCCAGCAATAGAGAGCATACTATTCCAGATAAACCCTATGGCACTAAAGGGAAGCTCTATCTTTATGAATCTCTGGTATCTTGAGAGCCCGTATACCTGAGCAACCTGCCTTAATTCCTTTGGCAAGGTATTCATGGAATTATAATAACTGAAGGCCATGTTCCATACCTGGCCTGTAAATATAAGAAGTATTGAGGAGATTTCCACACCTATCCTTGAATTCGGGAAAAGGGCAATCATGGCAAGAACCACACCAGGAAGAAAGGAAAGGACAGGTATGGATTGGAGGATATCAAGGAGGGGGATCATTATCCTTTCATGCCATTTTGACTTATTTGCTGTATAACCATACCAGAGGGCAAATATAAAAGAGAGGACATAAGCTACCATAATCCTGAAGATGGAGTTCATAGCATAAAGGGGTATCTTCCATACTGAAAGGTCAATCTCCACAGAGGGCTGATATTCTGCCCTCCAGCCTGAGGCGATAAAGATAACAATATAAAGGACAGTGGCAATAAAGACAAAGACCACTATATCAATCACATTGAATCGTGGCTTTATATCTGGTATCTGTATGTGAAAAGGAATCTTTAGCATGGCAATATTATACATTTATCTACACAAATTGTGTAAAAATTTACACACCTTATGACAAAAAGTGTCATTTTCAGGAAAGGTCTAAAAACAAAAATCATGTAAAATCAATGAGTTAAATTTCAAAAAATCAGGCATAAAATTTGCTTTTAATAATAGTTATAAAAGGGAGATGAAAGAGGTGAGGTTGTGGAAATAACCTAAAATATGATAAAATAAGTCATGATTAAGGCTTTTGGAAAGCCTCCTTTGGAGGCTATAATAAAAAAATGAGGAGGAAAAAATGAAGAAAACCTTAATTCTATTAACTATTGTAGCAGTAGGAGTCTTCCTCGGAGCTCCCTCTTTTGCTGACACAGGCCAGGTGAATATCAATGCCACTGTAGTAGGGACATGTAAATTTACAACAAGTTCAACAACAATTAGTGTAACCCTTGACCCAAGCATAAATTCAGATGTAACAGGAACTGGTTCTTTACAGTTCTGGTGCACAAAGGGTGCAAGCTACAGTGTTTCAGATGACGATGGACAGTATGAGACAGGTCCGGATCAGAATCGGGTTTATAACTCTTCTGCTGAAGAATACATCCCCTACTCATTTAGTTACAACCCCACAAGTGGAACAGGAAGCGGACCAACTTCACCTATCACACTCAATGTAAGTGCAACCTTTCAATATAACGACTATAAGGACGCTTCAGCAGGCACATACACTGACACGGTCACAATTACTGTAACTCCTTAATCACTTTTATGAAACAGGCTCTAAGAGCAACAGGAGGGCTTTTAAAAGCCCTTCTGTTGCTCTTTTTACTTTTTCCCTCTCAACTTTATCCTGCAGATTCAGGGATAGTCTCAATAAATGCTGCAGTTATATCCAGGGGAAATTGCCGATTTAGAAATACACCAGTTACAGTTAATATGACCCTTGACCCAAGTATACCTGGTAATGTTAGTAGTAATACAATAATCACAATCACGTGCACTGGTGGAGGCACTGGTAATATCACCTACAGCATTACAGATGATGACGGTCTGTGGGAAGATGCTCCTGGACATCACAGGTTAAAGCACACAACATTAAATGAATTTATCCCCTATTCTTTTAATTATAACCCCTCAGGGACAATACCCAAAAACTCTAATGTAAATATAAATATCAATATTACAATCCTTTACAACTCCTTCAAGGACGCTTCTGCTGGCTCTTATTCTGATACTGTAACATTAACAATCGCGCCCTGATAAAGGTTACACAAAATATGGTATACTTAGGCATGGATAGATGTAACCTCTTCTGCAAGATAAAAAAGAGACTCCTTGGAGAACTCCTCCTGGCAGGTTCCTTTGTAAAAAAGGAAGAGATAGAAAGAGCCATTGAAAAACAGAAAAGAAATAACAGACTCATCGGCGAACTCCTCGTTGAACTCGGAGCCCTTTCTAATGAAGAACTGAACTTAGTCCTGAAATTTCAGGAAGACCTCTCAAATCCCCACAGGGCGTTAAGATTTGCCACTGGTCTGAGGAAAAGGCTCGGTGAACTCCTGATAGAGGCTGGAAGGCTTACTGAAAAGGACCTTCAGGAGGCATTAGAGTTACAGAGAAGGACTAACAGAAGGCTTGGAGAGATCTTAACTGAGAAGGGTTTTCTTAACGAGAAGGAATTGAAGGCCCTTTTATTATTCCAGAAGACTCAGGAAAGAGACATACCAGAAAAGATTAAGATCGGTGAGCTCTTAGTAAGCCTGGGGATTATAACAAGGGAACAGTTAAATGAGGCATTAAATATCCAGACCCTCCATCCAGAAAAAAGGATTGGGGAAATCTTAGTTGACCTCGGCTATGCCACAGAAAAAGATATCCAGAAGGGCCTTACACTTCAGCAGAAGTTGGCAACAATCGCTCTCTCAACAATACTGGTTTTTTCTAATATTTTTTATATTAACGACCTTTCTGCCAGTGATGTCCCTGCTCCTTCAACAAGTGGAAAAGTCCAGATAGTTGCAGAAGTGAAAAGTTTTGTGAAGTTAAATCTAATAAAACAAACGGGAGCCCTTGTAATTTCTGAAGGAGATATTGCATCAAAAACTAAAGACCTTAAGGATGCCACCACCTTTGAGATAAAGACTAATTCAAGGGGTGTACTTATAATATTTGAAGGGTTTGGTGATGGGATTGTGGATGAGGTAGAGATTTATGGTTTTGGAGAAACTGTAAAGATAGGCTCAGGTGGTGGTATGGTCTATATAAAACAGCCCGCCAGAATTATGCAATTTAACCTTTCCTACAGGTTTAGATTAAATGAGAATGCAAAGCCAGGAACTTATGCGTGGCCTTATTCCCTATCTGTTAGTGCTTATTAGCCTTCTCATACCTGTCAATTCTTATAGTGGAGAGTGGCGTATCACTCCTATAAGGATTGACTTTTTGCCACGCGAAAAAACAAGTTCTCTAACGGTCTTTAATGAAGACAAAATCCCTTTATCCTTCCAGGTAAAGGCTATGTTATGGACACAGGATGAAAATGGAAAAGATGTCTATGAAGAAACAGAAGATGTTATATTTTTCCCAAAGGTCTTTTCCTTACAACCTGGGAAAGACAGACTCATCCGATTGGGATTAAGGAATCCACCTCCTGTTAAAGAAAAGGCCTACAGGATCTATGTAGAGGAAATCCCTTCTCAACCAAAAACAGAAGGTGTAGCAGTACAGATAGCCCTGAGATTTGGCATACCTGTTTTTGTAAAGCCGTTAAAAGAAGAGACTAAGTGGGAAATAACAAAAAAAGGGATTGAAAAGGGCACATTTTTTATCGAAATAGAAAACAGGGGAAATCACCATTTTGAAATCCTTTCTATAAAAATTACAGGCCTGAAAGGGGAGAGGGAGGTCTTTTCAAAAGAAATTAGAGGATGGTATCTCCTGAGTGGTGCAAAAAGGTCATATTCAGAAAAGATTGATGAATGTAAAAATATCGATAAACTGATATTCACTTTAGTCACAGACAGGTTTACCTTTAGTGATAAGATTGATGTTGAGCAGGGGTTATGCAGTCTATAAAATCCTTTTTTGCCTTTCAATGATTAACCTTTTTCAGGCAAATATCTCAATGGCTCAAATCGGGCTGAATGAAGTAGTGCTCTCTATTATAGTGAATGGTGAAAAAAAAGGAGACCTCTTTGCCCTTATAGAAGAAGATAAGATCTATCTACCTGTAGAAGACCTCCTCGCTTTAGGTCTTAAAAAGATAGGTGGAGATAGATTTATCCTTAAAGGGAGAGAGTATGTATTAATAAATACATGGAATGAGGCATCCTTAAAATTTAATGAAGAGAGGGCAGAGCTTGAGATTATAATCCCACCTCCCTATCTGCCAGAAACAAAGGTGGGCCTTATGCCAGAAAGAAGGAAAGACGTCATAATTCCAGAACAGGATAGCGCCTTTTTTAATTACAGACTCGATTTCTATCGCATAGAAGATAAAAAAGACTTTCTGTTTAACCATGAACTGGGCTTACGAATCAGGGATTGGAGCTTTGTAACAGAAGGATATTATAAAGATGAAGAGAGAAGATACATACGACTTAACACCTCCGCAATCCATGACAACAGGCAGAATCTAACGAGACTGGTTCTTGGAGACTTTATAACACCATCTGGACCATTATCATCAAGTAACCTGATGGGAGGTATAAGTTACTTCAAGAACTTCAGGATAGACCCCTATTATATTTATAAGCCAACCTTCAACATAAATACCTTCGCAACCTTCAGGTCTGAGCTCGAAATATACCTTGACAATATGCTCTTAAGAAGAGAGACTGTTAGCCCTGGCAGTATAAACATAGGAGATTTGTATTACTATGGCGGAAGGAGAGATGTCCAGATCATCCTTAAAGATCCCTATGGAAGGACAGAAACCTATCGATACCCTTTTTACTTTGCTGATACCATGTTAAAAGAAGGCGTCAGGGAATTCAATTATTCAATTGGATTTTTAAGAAAAAACTACTCAATAGATAGCAACAATTACGGAAAGGCAGGATTTCTCGCCTTTGAAAGATATGGGCTAAATAGATTTTTAAATATAGGTGGCAGACTTGAAGGTATCCCCTCAGAAAGGTTTTATAATAGTAGTTTAGAAGCGACTATCTTACTTGATAGATATGGCCTGCTGAGCATCCTCCCATCTCTAAGTAAAAAAGATGACCTCTATGGGATTGCCCTTTTATCGTCTTATACCTATCAACATAAAAACCTGTCATTAAAAACATCTGCCCTTATTTCTTCCCCTTATTACTTTAGCTCACTCTCAGAAGGAGAACAGATACGAGAAAGCTATAGCTCTGGCTTATCTTATTTTATAAACAGAATAGGAAGCTTCAGTACTGAATTTACCCATACCAGATATAGTGACCATGAAAAGGATATACTGAATGTTGGCTATTCAACCTCTTTGAAGGGCAAGGTAAGCCTTTATGCAAATTTTACAAAAAAATATGAGCAGGAGAGTTCCACAGAATTCTTTATTGGTGTCAGTATATACCCGGAAAAGAATCATACCCTTTCAGGAAGGTATGAAGATTATGAGGGCAGGAGGGTTGGAGGGATCCAATTCACAAAGACTCCACCATCTGGTGAAGGTTATGGGTACAGGATTACTGGTGAAAGAGGGTATACCAGTTATACCTATAATTCTCTTTCTAATTACCTTCAGTACAGGACCTATTTTGGTATTACAGAGGCAGAGCTATCACTGACAGAGAGCCCTGAAAATAGACTCGAAAGTTATCGTATAAGCCAGTCAGGAGCTATTACTTATGTAGCAAACACCCTGGGTCTCACAAGACCTGTCAAAGATAGTTTTGCCCTTATCAAGACAGCTGACTTAAAAGATATAAAGGTTACCTTAAATGGTCAGGATATGGGCAAGACAAAGAGGGGCGGTTATCTCTTTCTTCCAGAGCTGAATTCCTATTACGACAACATAATCACCATAAACGATAAGGACATCCCTTTAGAATATGACTTACTGAAAAAGGAGTTTGCCGTATCTCCCTGGTATAAGAGTGGCTTCTGCCTGGAGTTTCCTGTAAAAAGGGTTTTCAGATATGTGGGGAAACTTTCAGGTAAAGATGGCGATAAAGAGATACCCCTTGAATTTTATGAAATAACCTTAGAAAACCTGAGAGGGATAGAAGAAGAAGAAAATAATTGTATAAGGCTTATGAAAAAAGAGCGATTTATAAAAGTACCTACAGGTAAAGATGGAGAATTTTATATAGAGGAACTTCCACCTGGCAATTACAAAGCCTCCATCGAATACAATGGAAAGCCTCTGGAGTTTATGCTTCCTTTACCTGAAAAAAAGGAATTCATAATCGACATTGGAAAAATAAGCATCTCCCTACCAGGGAAGACCCTGGAGTCAATGCCTCCAGTAATTTCAGCACCTCAAGTAGTAGAAGAAAAAGAAGAGGAGAAACTCGAAAGCTCTGTCCAGGTTATCAAAAAGGAAGAGGAAACAATAAAAAAAGAACAGAGGATTATAAGAATCTATTTTAAATTCGACAGCACTGAGCTTGCTACAGAAAAAGACCTTGAGACATTAAAAGAGCTCATTAAGACTCTCCGTTCTGACCCCTCAGTTCTTGTCGAAATCTTTGGACATTGTGACCAGCTTGGAAGCAGAAAGTATAACAAATATCTGAGTAAAAGAAGGGCAAACCGGGTTGCCAGTGAATTAATAAAATCAGGGATAGAAAAAGAGAGGATAATCAGGATTGATGGTTTCGGCAAAGACTATCCTATATTCAAAAGTTTAAAAGAGTCCTGCAGGAAGTATAATAGAAGGGTGGAGATATATTTAAAGGAAAGAGGATTATGAAGGGAATCCTGATAGCTCTATTCTTAGTATTAACCCAGCAAACAGTATTAGCTCAGACTTGTAAAATTACAAATATATCTCATTTTAATTTTGGCAACTATGATGTAGCTAATCCCATTCCTGCTGATAGTGTAGGGTCAATTACAATAGCCTGTGAGAAGAATACAAAAGTTACTATCCAGCTTGATAGGGGTCTCTATGGAACCTTTATGAAAAGGGCTATGAAACATGCCCACTTTCCTGACCTCTTATATTACAACATTTTTGTAGACCCTGGAAGAACAATTATATGGGGTGATGGTAGCGGAGGCACTGAGAGTGTTAATATAAATGTCAAAGCTAAAAACCCTATTACCATCAACATCTACGGCAGGATTTTCCCATTACAAAATGTCTCCGTAGGCCCTTATTCTGATACCATAATTGTTATAATATTGCCTTAGTATGTTAAAAGTGCTATAATTTTTAAAAAATTCCTTAAAATTAAGGAGGGAGAAAAAATGAATAATGTAAAAGGTTCTCTCCAGCTCCTTCTTGGTATTATCTTAATAGTCCTTGCCGGTGGCATAGGTTTTTCTATCTATTCGATTAAGGAACAGGAAAAGACCATAAAGACCCTCTCCCAGAGGATCGAGGCAGTAGAAAAGAGGCTACCAAAGATTGAAAAGATTGAGAAAGACACCTCTTCCATAATGGAAGAGCTCCAGAAGCAGAAGGAAAAAGGTCTTGTCGATCTAACAATACCTGCTGTACAAAAGCTCGATAAGGACTTTATGGTTGCAAAGCTCTCAGTAAAACCCCATCTTACAGGTGTAATGGTGAAGGGAACGATTATAAACGGGACACCCCTTCCACAGGAGAATATAAAATTCCGTCTCACCATACTTGATAAGTCAAAAGAGTTTTCGATTAAAAAATTATCTCCTGGTGGAAGCAAGGCCTTTGAGGTTTATATACCTGATGTGCCTCCTGACAAGGCCCAGACAGCAAGGATAGAACATCTTGAGTCAACAGTCCTCTATTATAAGGACTGAACTAAACCTCAACTGTTACTTACGCCACCAAACTCTCAAGCCAGGCCTTCCTGCTCAACCTGCCTTTTTATTAACTCTGCAATGGTGGGTCCTATTCCAGGAACCTTTGCAATCTCCTTCACAGAAATCCTCTTTATGTCATCCCTGCCCTTGATGCCTGAATTGAAAAGAGACCTTGCCCTTACCCTTCCTATCCCTTTAAGCGTTACAAGCTCAAGGAGCTCCTCTTTTACTCCGTAGGAGACACGCATCCTCAGGAGTGAAAGGGGTTTAAGAAGGGTCTTCAACTGAAAGATCCTCGCAATCTCACCTGCTGAATAAAGAAGCCAGTCGCAAAGCTCCACTATAGTATGAAGGTCTCCAGGACCTATCCCGTATCTCGAGCATATCTCATCCTCTGTCTTTTCCTCTATCCATTCAGTAATGCACAGTGCGGTCTTCAATTCAGAAAGGAGGTCCTCAATGGGATATAACTCAGGATCAATCAAAAGCTCCTTTTCATATTTATAATAGGAGCTGAGGAGTTCTTCCATCTCCCTTTCCTTTACCTGAAGGGTGCTCATATCGGGAGTGTGACATACCATATGAAGAAGTGATATAAGCCTTTTCGGTTTAGGACTCCTGAGGGCATCTCTAAAGGTCACAGCAGTAAGAGGGTCTATGTATAATTCAGAGGACCTCTTGCCAAAGATTGTTGGTCTGAGCTTCCCTGACCTTTCAATTACAAGTTCCTCCTTGAGAAAGAAATCGAGGAGCCTGTCAATAACAGGTTTTATCCTGCTAACATCTCTTTTATAACCATAAAAGGTCTTTCTGAGAAAATCCATTATCTCATCCCTTGTTATGGTAAAAAGTCCTGCTATGGATGAAAGGACATGAAATCTGAGAACTCCTTCATCACCAAGATGAGACTCGATAGCCTCGGGCTCTCCTTTAATGTAATTTTCTACTATATATCTTTCATCCCTTCCTGACCTTGCCATGATTATTGCCTCTCCATATTCATCAAATCCCGGTCTTCCCGCCCTTCCAGACATCTGCTTTATCTCCATTACAGGTATGGGCTCAATCCCTCTTGCTGATTCATATCTCTTCCAGTCCTTTACAATCACACACCTTGAAGGAAGATTAAGACCCATTGCAAGGGTGGTTGTGGATACAAGGAGCTTCAATCTCCCTTCTTTAAAGGCATCTTCAACAAGCCTTCTATGTTCGCTCAAAAGTCCAGCATGATGAAAGGCTGTCCCTGAACTCACCACTGTTGCGAGTCTTCTTGAAAGTCTTGTGGGTTCTCCTGATGAAAGGACCTCTGAATTAAGTCTGCTTAAAATTTCTTTTTCCTGAGAGGAGAGAAAGGGGCCTATTATCCCTGACGCCTTCTCTGCCAGTGCCTCGGCAGACCTCCTCGTATTCACAAAGATAAGGACCTGGCCTGATGACCTTATCGTCTCGAGGCTTATATCAATAATATCTATCCCTGAGCTTCTTTCAATCCACTTGATAGAACCATCATTAAAGATAACCGCTCCGTTAAAATAAACACCCTCTTTTAACGGCACAGGTCTCCAGTCTGATTCAATAAGCCTGGCACCGAGCCATTCTGCAATCTCAGAGGCATTCTTAATAGTAGCACTGAGGGCAAGGAACCTCACCTGAGGGGCAAGATCCCTCAGCCTTGTGAGGACTATCTCCAGAGTGGGCCCTCTTGAGCTGTCTCCAAGGAGATGAACCTCATCAGCCACAACAAGCCTTATGTCATTAAGCCAGCCTGCATGGTGTCTTATAAGGGAATCAACCTTCTCATTAGTTGCAATTATGACCTGAGCCTTTTCAAGCCATGGATCTGCACTGTCAAAATCACCTGTGCTCTGCAGGACCTTCAATCCATAAGGCTCATATCTCTTTTTGAAGTCCTCATACTTCTGTCTTGCAAGGGCCCTGAGAGGAACGAGATAAAGAACCTTGCCAGCATCCTGAAAGAAATACTTCAACGAAAGCATTTCAGCTATTAAGGTCTTTCCTGATGCTGTTGGTGCAGAAATCACAAAGGACCTCTCTTCTTCGAGGAGTCCTCGTTTTACAGCCTCTTCCTGGGGAGGATAGAGCTCCTTTATGCCAAGAGATTGAAGGGCTGAAATCAGTTCTTCACTTCCACCATAAGACTTTAAATCTTCTATGAGCATGGTTTAGAATATCATAATTTGAATTGAGAAATTGTAAGGAGGTGGGGATGGAAAGATTTTTTCTTGAACCTGAAAACTCTCTATTGATAATAATTGACATTCAGGAAAGGCTTGCAGCTGTCATGTCCGAGAGAGAGACTGTTGTCAGAAACTGTCTTCATCTCATCGAAGCTTCAAAGCTCCTCAAGATTCCTGTTATTGTTACAGAGCAGTACCCAAAGGGCCTTGGGCAAACATTAGAAGAAATAAGAACAGCCCTTCCTGAATACAGACCTGTTGAGAAGATAACATTTAACTGCTGTGAGGAAAAGGAATTTATGAATCTCATCGCCTCCATGAACAAAAAAAAGCTTATTCTTACAGGTATGGAGACTCATATATGCGTGCTCCAGACATGTCTTGGCCTTCTCAGGGAAGGCTATCATGTTCATGTGGTTAGTGATGCTGTCTGTTCAAGGTCGGGAAAAAATAAAGAGACAGGGCTCAATCTAATGAGAGATGCCGGGGCTATTAGCACATGCACTGAGACAGTCCTCTTTCAGCTTTTAAGGATTGCTGGCACAGAGGAATTCAAAATTATATCCAGAAGGATAAAATAGTGTAGTATAATAATAACAATATCTCGTTTAAGGGGTAGATGGATATGAAAAGAATCTTTATTCTCTTAATCCTCTGGCTCTTAACTGCCTTTTTCCAACCTCTGAAGACAGAGGCTGGCTATGACTTCAATATCTCTGTAAGTGATGAGGGTATTGGTGGCGAAAGTAACAGTGGTTTCTCATTCTCCGTAAGCAACTACTACAGGGTTCCAGAAAAAGAGGTAATAATAATCAGGGAAAGAGGCATAGATGATGAGGAACTTCCTGTTGTCTTCTTTATTGCCAGAAGGGCAAGGGTTTCACCAGAGGTAATCATAAACCTTCGACTTTCTGGACTTTCCTGGATGGACATATCCCTTCGTTATGGCATAGGGCCTGAGGTCTATTATGTACCTGTAGAAGAGACGGTTATAATTGGTCCACCCTATGGAAAGGCCTATGGATATTACAAAAAATATCCAAGGCATAAATGGAAAGACATAAGACTTGGAGATGATGATATAGTTAATCTCGTAAACCTCAGGTTCATGTCTGAATATCATGGCATACCACCTTCTGAAGTCATAAAGATGCGGAGCGATGGAAAGAAATTTATTGTTATGGACAAAGAGATTAAAGAGAAGAAAAAAGGCAAACATAAGGAGGAAAAGCATAAAGGCAAGGGTAAAGGCAAGTGGCATGACTGATGAATACATCGAGATAGTTAATGAAAAGGGAGAGATAATTGGACAGGAATTACGCTCAAAGGTTCATGGTAATCCCTCACTGATTCACAGGGTTACCCATGTCCTTGTCTTTAATCCGAGAGGAGAACTTCTCCTTCAGAAGAGGTCTAAGAAGAAGGATGTAGCACCCGGGAAATGGGATACCTCTGTAGGTGGTCATGTGAATGCTGGAGAGACCATAGAGGAGGCTGTAATTAGAGAGATGGAGGAAGAACTCGGGATAAAAGGAATAATGCCCGAATTCATCTACTCCTATATCCATTCAAATCCTTATGAAACAGAACTTGTATATACACACCAGTGCATCTATACTGGAGAGATAAAGTTCAACCAAGAAGAGATAGAGGAGGTTCGGTACTGGAGGCTTTCTGATATAGATGGCTCAGAAATCTTCAGCCAGAACCTCCTCCATGAGGTCTCCCTATATCGGGAATTTCTTAAGAAATTAGGACACAGTATCTAATTAAACCCCTCTCTGCTCACTTCCATAGATATACTTATGGAGCTGGAGATTGAGTCTTACACCAAGCTTGTCCTCTATAAGCCATTTTGCAAGGGCCTGGGGATGAAGGATCCCATAGGCTGGAGAGAAGAGGACATGGCATTTATCAATTAATTTATACCTCTCCACAATAGCCTTTGACCATTCATAATCATTCCTGTCTGTAAGGACAAACTTCACCTCATCCTCTTTTCTAAGGTAATAGAGGTTTGAAAAATTCATTTTGTCAGACATGCCACTTCCAGGGGTCTTTATATCAAGGATTATTATTGCCCTCCTGTCAAGCTCCCTTATATCTATAGAGCCATTGGTCTCAACAAGAACCCTGTAGCCATCATTTATCAATCTTTCAATAAGGCCATAAACCTCCTTCTGTAAAAGGGGCTCTCCACCTGTTATCTCAACGAGATTAATTCCTATAAGATTAATCTCATTAATCACCTCTGCCTCTGAAAGCTCATAACCTTCCTCATAGGCATAGGTGGTGTCACAGTAGGAACACCGAAGATTACATCCCGTAAGCCTTACTATAGTGCATACAAGACCAGCATGGGTCGATTCACCCTGAATGGCTGGATATATTTCACATATTTTCATAATCTCATCCGTCTCTGACCACTACAACCTACCGGAACGAATTATAGATATAAGAAGCCACAGGCCAAGGATAAAGGCAATGAAGAATCCTATCGCCCCAAAGAGGGGCATGTCAAAGACCTTTCCACCAACATTTGAAAGTGTAAGGATTGATGAGCCCATTATTATTGCCGCCACTATTATACTAAAAGAGAGCCTGTTGGCTGAACGGTCAATGTCTCTCACAAATTTCTCAAGGCCGAGATGGGTAAGTTTAAAATGGAGTTCGTCCTTTAAGGTCTTCCTGAGAAGAAGCCTTAGCTGTCTCGGTGCCCCAAAGGCAAAGGCTGTAATTTCATCGAAATTCCTTCTTGCCCTCTCATAGAGCCTCTTTGGACTATATCTTGAACGAATCAGTTTTGAGGCATAGGGTTCTGCAACAGCAATGAAATTAAAGGATGGATCAAGCTCCCTTCCTATAGAATCAAGGATTAGAAGGGATTTGTTGACAAGAAGAAAGTCCGAGGGAATCCTGAGTTTGTGTTTTATTGCGAGATGGGTAAGGGTATCAAGGTATTCTGCAAAATTTATCTCTGCTATGGTAGCACCATAAAGGGGTACAAGAAAGTCCATAAGGTCTGCCTTAAAATCCCTCCTGAAGGTATCTATATCCATCTCCTCAGAGACAAAACCAAGGTCAATATACTGTTCAATAAGATTGTCAAAATCCTGTTTCACAAGAGAGACAAAGGCCTGGGCTAAACTTTCCATCAGTTCAGGGGTGAGATAACCAACTATTCCAAAGTCAACAAGACCTATCCTGCCATCAGGCATGACAAATATATTTCCTGGATGAGGATCTCCGTGGAAAAAACCATCTTCAAATATCATCTTTAAATAGGCCTCAAGTCCTATCTTTGCAATGTGAGACCTATCGAAACCGAGTCTTGTTATCTCGGATATATTGTCTATCCTGACGCCATGGATTCTTTCCATAACGATAATGCGTTCTGTAAGATACTCAGGATAGAGTTTTGGTATGTATATGTATTTATGACCTTCAAAGTTTCTCCTGAACCTGTTAAGATTCCTCGCCTCTTCTCTGAAATTCAGCTCCTTCTTTACTGTCTTCGAAAATTCCTCCACTATACCTTTTGGATTGAAGAACTCTGCCTCTGGCAGGTAACGAGCCATCAGCTCAGCAATAAATCTCATTATATCTATATCAGTCTCGATAATCTCCTTTATCCCTGGTCGCTGTATCTTCACAACAACCTCTTCCCCACTCTTTAGCACTGCACCATGAACCTGAGCAATAGAGGCCGCTGCCATAGGCCTTACCTCAAATTCCCTGAAGAGCTCCTCAATTTCTACACCAAGGTCTTCCTTGATGATTCTCCTCACCTCTTCAAATCTGAAAGGTGGGACTTCGTCCTGAAGTTTTTTGAACTCATCAGCATAAGGCTTTGTGATAAGGTCAGGCCTTGAAGAAAGGATCTGGGCAAGTTTTATAAAAGATGGACCGAGCTCTTCAAAGGCATGTCTCAGTCTTTCTGGAAAGGCCCTGTCAATATAAGGGAATCTCTCAAGGAGTCTTTTTCTGAAGGGAATGAGTCTGGCAAGGTTTACCTGCTCAATGAACTGGTAAAAGCCGTACTTGAAGAATACACCAAGTATATGCCTCAGGCGGACTATGTCCTTGTATCTTCTTCTTAACCTCAGGAAAGAAAAGGGCATTACTCCACTACATCTTCCTTTTCACCCTCAAGCCTCTTGAGCCTCTCTGCGAGCATATCCACCTTTTTCTCAAGCCTCTCGATCTCTTCTCTTGATGGAAGCTTGAGTCTTTCAAGGGTTGAATTTATAAGTTCTGTTATAGACTGCCTGAGACCCTCTGTAGATTTCTCTGCCTTTTCTGTCCACTCCTTCACAAGCTTTGCACCTTCTGCCTCGCTGAGCTCACCCTTTTTGATAAGCTCATCAACAAGTTCCTTCACCTTCTCCTGAACACCAATACCTGCCAGAAGGGCCTTCCTGACAACATCAAATATGGACATAGTTTACCTCCTTTTTACAGGCTTGAGGCCTGAAGCTTGTTCTTTATTACATCATAGGCCTCTTTAAGGGCACTGTCAAGTTTTTCGAGCTCCTTTGTGCCTCCCTGTGCCATATCAGGTTTTCCACCTCCTCTGCCACCAGCCCTCTTAGCTATCTCTTTAAGAAGCTCACCAGCAGGAATTTTATCCTGAAGGTCCCTCGTTACCACGACAAGGAGGGTTGCCTGTCTTTCATTATTCTCACCAATTACAGAACCGAGGATAACGATACCTGAACCAAGCCTGTCCCTTATATGATCAGCAAGGAGTCTCAGGTCTTTCTGTTCAAGGCCATCTATTCTCATTGATACAACCTTTATACCATTAAGCTCAATAGCCTTATTAAGGGCCTCCTGAGCCTCAATCTTGAGGAGCTTCTGTCTTTCTGTAAGGAGTTCTTTTTCAAGCTCCTTCTGTTCTTCAAGGAGCCTTTTTACTCTTTCAAGGGGGGTCTGGGTACTGAGAAGCCTGGAGAGGTCTCTCAGTTCCTTTAGTGAACTTCTCATATAGTTAAAGGCATGGATACCTGTGAGGGCCTCTATCCTTCTTATACCAGAGGCAACACTTCCCTCTGATACAATAACAAAACTCCCGATCTCACCTGTCTGTTTTACATGGGTGCCTCCACAGAGCTCCTTGCTAATACCTGTAACCTCCACAACCCTTACTGTGTCTCCGTATTTCTCATCAAAGAGGGCAATAGCGCCAGAGCTTACAGCAGCCTCAAGAGAGGTTATGGTTGTCTTTACAGGTATGTTTTCGAGTATCCAGGAGTTTATGCGATTCTCTATCTCTAATATCTCTTCTTCTTCAAGGCCTGTCATATGGGTAAAATCAAATCTCAATCTCTCGGGTGTTACAAGGGAGCCTGCCTGCCTCACATGCTCTCCAAGGACATCCCTTAATGCCCTGTGAAGGAGATGGGTTGCTGTGTGGTTCTTCATAGTAGCCTGTCTCAATTCTCTGTTTACTTCTGCCACTACCCTGTCGCCCTGAGAGATTAGACCTTCTGTCATCTTTACATGATGGGCTATAATGCGGACATGAGGCTTTTTTGTATCAAAAACCTCTCCGATACCTGAATCACCTTTAATAATGCCTTTATCTCCTATCTGGCCACCTGATTCTCCATAAAAGGAGGTCCTGTTTAAAAAGAGGATTCCTTCTTCTCCTTCCCGTAGCTCCTTCACAGTAGTACCATTTTTAATAATAGCAACAACCTCTGCTTCTTGAGAGAGGGTTTCGTATCCTGTGAATTCTGTAGGGGTTTTCTCAGCTATGTCTTTATATACAGGCGGGATGGCAAGGTCCTCCTCTTTCCAAGACTGCCTCGCCCTCTGTCTCTGCCTCGAAAGTTCCTCCTCAAAACCCCTCTCGTCTATTGTGAATCCAGCATCAAGGGCTATGTCTCGAGCAAGGTCTAAAGGAAATCCATAGGTATCGTAAAGTCTGAAGACCTCTTCTCCAGGGATAGTCTTTTCACCCCTCTTTTTTAAATTATCAATAAGCTCCTCAAGAAGCCTTGTGCCATGTTGAAGGGTCTTTATGAATCTCTCTTCCTCAATCCTGAGGAATCTCTCTGTCCTCTGAGGTGCCTCTTTAAGTTCAGGATAGGTCTCTCCAAAGCTATCGACTACAGACCTTACAAGTCTCCATAAAGAAGGTTCTTCCTTGCCAAGGAGGTGCATATGCCTTGAGGCACGACGTATAATCCTCCTGAGGACATATCCCCTTCCTTCATTTGAAGGCACAAGACCCTCTGCCATGAGAAAGGTTATCGCCCTTATGTGGTCTGCTATAACTCTTATAGAGACATCCCTATCTAAAGATGAATGGTAGGTCACCCCTGTTACGGAGTTTATTGCAGATATAATATCTTTAAAAAGGTCTGTGTCGAAATTGTTATACTTTCCCTGAAGAACTGCTGAGATTCTCTCAAGACCCATACCTGTATCTATGGAGGGTTTTGGAAGTGGTGTGAGGTTTCCTGATGCATCTCTGTTATATTGCATAAAGACGAGATTCCATAGCTCCAGGTATCTGTCGCAGTCGCAACCCACCGAACAGTCAGGCCTTTTACAGCCAATCTCGGGGCCCTGGTCAATTATTATCTCTGAGCAAGGTCCACAGGGTCCTGTATCTCCCATCTGCCAGAAATTATCCTTTGCACCAAGTCTTACAATCCTTTCGCGAGGTATGTCCGTCAGTTCAACCCATAACCTTTCTGCCTCGTCATCTTCTTCATAAATAGAGGCCCAGAGTCTCTCCTTCGGGAGTTTAAAACCTTCCACGAGCAATTCCCAGGCAAAGGATATGGCCTCTCTTTTGAAATAATCACCAAAAGAGAAATTACCCAGCATCTCAAAGAATGTATGATGCCTTGCTGTATGGCCTACCTGTTCGAGGTCGCTATGCTTTCCACCAGCCCTCATGCACTTCTGGCAGGATGTGGCCCTTGTATAAGACCTCGTCTCATTGCCGAGGAAGACCTCCTTAAACTGAACCATGCCTGCATTAGTAAAAAGAAGGGTAGGGTCACCAGCTGGTATGAGAGGAGAACTCTTCACAATCCTGTGGCCCTTTGAGCTAAAAAATTCAAGAAAAAATTTTCTGATCTCTTTACCTTTCATCTCTCTTATCTTTACTCTATCTTTATTGTTGGGTCTCCAGAAACAATTGATTGAAGGACTCCATCGACAAAGAGAAGACGGGTTTTTAGCAATCCTGAAGTAGAATATATCCAGAGTTCCCTGTATTTACCATCCTTTGGTTCAAGGACCTTTACCTCTGATGGAGCTCCCCAGGCATATCTTACCTGTATCTGCGTCATTCCTGTCACGACCTCACCTGCCTGAATATGTTTCTGAATATCCTCAGGGAAATTCCTTATCTCTCCTGGTGAATATCTTATACCAGAAGAACAGGCAAAGAGGCTCAGAAAACATAAAACCATAAAGAAGCCCAAGGCCTTAACTGGTACCTTCAGCACCAACCTTTTTATCATATCTTTCCCTCCCGGAATTTCTTAAATACTTCATTTATTGTCTCTGGCTCATAACCCCTTCTAAGGAGATAGGCCCTTATTGACTCCTCTTGATTTCTCGACAGGGACCCTTCAATTTCACCACCAATCTTCTTTAGAATCCTTTTTCTCAAGATCTCCTCTGCCCCCTCCCTTTCATCAAACTTCTCAAGAAGCTCCATAATTATATCTTTTGATATCCCTCTTTTATAGAGAAATTCCTTTATCCCCTTCTTTCCGAGGAGTCTTGATTCCTTTGCCACTCTAAGAAAGGATTCTGCAGCCTCTCTGTCATTAATAAGCCCCTTTTCTTTTAATTCTTGAACAACACCATCTATGACTTCTCTACTGAAACCCTTCCTCGTGAGTCTCTCTCTAATTTCTTCCTCACTCCTCATCCTGTAACTTAGAAGCTTGAAACAGAGGGAGAGGGCTTTATCTTGAGAATCTCTCGATCTTGAATCCCTTCCTTTCTTCTTCAGGACCTCCACCTTCCCTCACCATCTCTGCAGTAGTCTGTATCCCTTTTACCTTAAGGGTAAAATCATCAGGATTTGATGCCCATTTAAGGGCCTCTTCATAAGTGACAAGACCTGCTTTATAAAGGTCAAAGAGGGACTGGTCAAAGGTCTGCATGCCATAAAGGAGCTTCCCCTGGGCAATTACATCAGGGATAAGCTTTGTCTTCTCAGGGTCAATAATACACTCTTTTATCGTCAGGGTCCCAAGCATAACCTCTACTGCTGGTACCCTTCCCGTGCCATCAGCCTTTGGAAGGAGCCTCTGGGATATGACAGCCTTTATAACTGAGGCAAGCTGAATCCTTATCTGCTGATGCTGATGAGGTGGAAACATGGAGATTATCCTGTTTACTGTCTCCTTTGCATCAAGGGTGTGAAGGGTGCTCATAACAAGATGACCTGTCTCTGCGGCAATGAGGGCTGTCTCTATGGTCTCGAGGTCCCTCATCTCACCAACGAGTATAACATCAGGGTCCTGTCTGAGGGCTGACCTCAGGGCCTTTAAAAAGGAATCTGTGTCAGAACCAACCTCTCTCTGACTGATTATGCTTCGCTTATCCCTGTGGAGGAATTCAATGGGGTCTTCTATTGTTATAATGTTAACTCCTTTGTTGGAATTTATATAATCTATCATTGCTGCAAGGGTTGTAGACTTTCCACTTCCTGTTGTTCCAGTAACGAGTATAAGCCCCCTCTGCTCCATGGCTATTTTTTTAAGAACATCTGGTAGGTTTAGTTCTTCAAAAGTAGGAATCCTCATGGGGATAACCCTGAAGACAAGGCCAACAGCACCTCTCTGATAAAAGGCATTACAACGAAATCTTCCAAGCCCTGGAACACTATAGGCAAAATCAAGTTCATGCTCTTTCTTAAAGGCCTCCCGCTGAGGAGGACTCATTACAGAGAAGGCAATTTTCAGGGCTTCCTCAAGGTTTATCCTGTCTACTCCTTCCATGGGTCTGAGTTCACCATGAAGCCTTAAAATTGGAGGAGAGCCCACTTTTATATGGAGGTCCGATGCGCCTAAGGAGTAGGCCTTTTTTAATAGCTCATTTATATCCATCTTAACTCTCAGTCCTTAATTTCAAGCCATAGGCCTCTTTAATCTTTCTTTCTATTTCCTCTGCTATTTTGGGATTATTCTTCAAAAATTCCCTTGCCGTCTCTCTCCCCTGACCAATCCTTTGACTACCATAACTGAACCAGGAACCAGATTTTTCAATTATCCCTTTCTCAACTCCCAGGTCAAGAATCTCTCCCTCACGAGATATACCCTCGTCAAAATATATATCGAACTCAGCCTGTTTAAAGGGAGGTGCTACCTTATTCTTAACAATCTTTACCCTTACCCTTCCACCAACAGTATCACTGGAGTCTTTTAAACTCTCCAGCCTCCTTATATCGAGTCTCATGGTTGCATAAAATTTAAGAGCAGTTCCACCAGTAGTAGTCTCTGGATTTCCAAACATTACACCAATCTTCATCCTTATCTGGTTAATAAATATGACAATAGTCTGGGATTTTGATATGGCAGAGGTGAGTTTTCTAAGGGCCTGGCTCATAAGTCTTGCCTGAAGGCCAGGAAGACTGTCACCCATCTCACCTTCTATCTCAGCCTTAGGGACAAGGGCTGCTACAGAGTCTATTACGATAATATCAACAGCATTACTCCTCACGAGGGCCTCTGCAATCTCAAGGGCCTGCTCTCCTGTATCTGGCTGGGAGATAAGAAGGTCCTCTACCTTAACTCCGAGCTTCCTTGCATAATTTATGTCAAGGGCATGCTCTGCATCAATAAAGGCAGCAATGCCTCCTAACTTCTGGGCTTCTGCAATAGCACTGAGGGCAAGAGTTGTCTTCCCTGAAGATTCGGGTCCAAAGATCTCTATAACCCTCCCTCTTGGATAACCACCAACTCCTGTTGCTATATCAAGGCTTAGAGAACCTGTCGATATTACTGGCAGAGGTTCTATAGCCTCTTCTGAACCGAGCCTCATTATGATACCTTTACCAAAGGCCTTCTCTATCTGAGATATGGCAGTCTCAAGAGACTTCTGCTTTTCCTTTGTCATCAATTCCTCCTTTATTAAACATATAAGTAGGCTGAATGCCATAGGCTGAAGGATTAGGTTATAGCGTGTAGCGAATAGCGTATAGCGTGTAGGGAGTAAATCTCTATTCTGTTCGCTACCCGCTATACGCTCTACGCTTACTCCAGCCTTAAGCCTATTTGATGCCTTATGCCTATTTTAAAAAACCCTTCCAATTTGTTTTGGACAGCAGTGACAGCTTACTTATTTTAACATATACACCCCTATCCTCTCATACCTCGCACCATCAGGACGGAGCTCACTCTTCATAAGAACAAACTCCCTCACATTAATTATGCCAAACTCTTTTTCTTTAAATCTTAATAACACAGGAATAAGCCCCTGAACTGTTACTTTCGCCACCAACTGGTCTGGAGACACCTTTACCCTTCCAAGGGTGATATGACCTGTGAATTCCCTCTCTTCTTCTTTGAATCCGAGTTCAGAGAGGGCCTTCTCTATAGCCTTCTGTAACTGAAAGAGTTGCCCTGAGCTCTCAACACCTGCCCAGACCACCCTTGGCCTCTTTTTTTCAGGAAATGTTCCTGTGCCTTTAATGCGAAGGGTGAAATGTTCCAATTGAGCTGCTACTTTATTGAGAGCCTTCTCTATCTCTGGAATCCTTTCCTCAGAAACCTCTCCAAGAAATTTCAGGGTTAGATGGAGATTTTCTGGTCTTACCCATCTGATACCTCTTCCAGAGGGTTTTAACTCCTCTATCAGGGAAGAGAGTTCCTTCCTTACTGCATCGTCAATCTCTATGGCAACAAAACACCGAATCATCGCCTTTCAATTTGTTTTGAAAAGCAGTGTTATCAAATGAAGACAGAGGTTTGCCATAAGCCCTGCAATAACATCATCAAGCATAATGGCAAAGCCGCCTCTGAGCCTTCTCTCGATTAATTTTATGGGAAAGGGTTTAATAATATCAAAGAACCTGAACAAAAAAAAGGCAACAAAGAGGTTAGGAAGAGATAGACTATGGCCATATATGCTCACAAGATAACCTCCGAATTCATCTATCACTATATGTCTGCTATCTCGCTCATTAAGCCTCCTTTCGGCCTCTCCTGATATGAATATACCAGAAAAAAAGACCACCCCGGAAATAAAAAGCAATAAATCTTTTTCTGGCTTTAAGAGAAAAACAAAGAGAGCTGATACAAGGGTACCAAAAGTTCCTGGCGCAAAAGGTATATAGCCTGTTCTAAAAAGGGATGCAATCATTACAATCGGATCAAATCTTCGACCCATTATTTAACCGAGGAATCTCCTTATATGGGCAGCCTCTATTATCATCTCCTGAAGCCCTTCCCTGTTATTTTCCTTTAATCTGGAGATTATCCTTGAGGTTATAGCCCTGTGGGCCATATCAGGTTCGTAATCGAAGAGCTCATTTCTTATACAGGACCTGACCTCTAAGGGCAAAAGCTCAAGACATTCAGGATTGAAAAATCTGAGGGCCCTCTCCATATCCTTTTCGAAGTTCACATAAACTTCCTTAAGACACCTTATATCTTCAGGACTGAGGCTGTTAAGTCCGATAATCTCTGGCGGAAGGCCTATAGAATAACAGGCAGCGCAAAATCCTATAACCCTTGGAAGCCTTATCCTTCCGAGGCTTCTTGAATAACCAAAGAGCCCTACATGGAGCTTCCTCATCCTTCTGCGGGGAACATATCGGGATACCTCATTTATTAACGGAGCAAGATATTCTATCTCAGCCTGATATTCCTGCGAATATTTCCTGATTAATCTTATACAGAGTTCCTCATCTATCTCCCTGAAGGGCCTCCTTTCAGCAGACTTGAGAAACTTTATAGCTTTGAGGACATCCTCAACAGGGTTATCGTATTTAAAGGCAGACTGGACAGTAAAGGTCTCAACATCAGGATATTCTGAAAGGACATCCTCAACAGTATAAGGTGTAAGGTTACCCCTGAAAGGAGGCGAACCAGCACCAAGAATGGGATATATCTTTATCCCCTCCTTTTCTGCAAGTCTCCTCAGTCTCTGAAGGGCAATCTTATTACATAGTATGGCACTTATCATTCCATAATTCATGGCTGGGTCAGACCTTGCAAGAAAGACCCTGACATAACTCAGGTCTTTGTCCTTGATATAAGAGCTCAATATATTATGGGCTTCGAGCATGTGCTCCATGTCTTCAAAAAGGGGGATAACATTTATACTCTCAGGTTTGAATTCACCTATCCAATCAGAAACTGCTATATCTCCAGGGCATATCTGCTGATGCTGTCTGCCATAGATAAAGTTTTTATAAAAATAATAAATCCTGTTCAGTTCTTGATGGGATGTCGTCATAGGAAGGATTACTTCAAAGATAGGTTCTACCTCTGTGCCATAAAAAAGCACTGCTGCATCTCTTGAGCGAGGTATGCTTTCCAGGGTTTCGATAACAACCTTTGCCTCATCCCTCTCAATAGATGGATTAGGGATTCTCAATGTGAGGAATACATCTCTGCCAAGAATTTTATCTCTAAAAAAATGGGGATATCTTGTGAGGAGCTTTCTTACTACAAAATCATCGATCTCCTTCCCTTCACTGTCCCACATCTGCTCATCACAGCCAAGATGACTGAAGGCATAATAGGCCTCCTGAATCTCGTCATCTCCTGACATATCCTGTGTCTCAGCAAAAAAGGGCAAAGTAACATTGTCGGGATGCTGTGTTGACATTACTCTCGGGATATTCATGGAAAAGTATAACACAGAGAAAAAGGTCAAAGACAACTGTTACATTCAGGACCACTGGCTCGCTCAAAGGCCTCCTTGCCCTCTCTGTAAGAAAACCAGGCAATCCCGATAGCACCGATGGAATCCATACCCCCAATTCCTGTAAGTTCATAACCCAGGCTTGATAAAAGTAAGACCAGAGAGAGTTGTAAACAGACCTTTGTGCAGGCTGCATCAGCAAGAATTGCACTGGAATTGAGCTCACGGCCCACCTTCACCTTGTAATGAATTAATATCCACATGGTAAGGATTGATATTAAAGAGATAACAATGCCCCAGAAGGTAGTGCTGGGCTTATGTCCTGTGTAAAGATTTATTAGAGAGGTCAATACAAGTCCAGCAGCAAGGATATAAAAGGCAGTTCCTGTAATTCTCAGGGCCTGTCGCTCGAATATATCGGGATTATCATTCCCGCAACTGTTACTTCCGCCACCAATCTGTCTCAGTCTTCTAACCATGTGCCATATCCCTATGCCTGAAATTACCTCTACAAAAGAATCCACTCCAAAACCAAAAAGGGCAATGGTTTCATCTTCAAGCCCAAAGTAGACAGAAACCAGGCCCTCTAAAAGATTATAAAATATTGTGACAAGGGCAAGGGCCGATGCCAGCTTATAGAGCCTTGCTTTATCAATAGAGGCCTTCATATTGATTTCTTCTTTTTAATTATATCACATGTCCCTACATCGCACCCAGGACAATGCCCCTTTTTCTTCCACACAGAGCGGTATAAGAGATATACCGCTCCTGCGATAATTACAGCCATCAATGCAATATCAATTAAGCTCATATTAACCTCCCAATCCCAACAATCTTCCACCCTGATAAATAACAAAGGCAGTTATCCATGCCAGTGCTGTATGCATTAATACTGCCTGTCCATATATCTTCCATGTCCCAAATTCCTGTCTTGTAGCAATGGCAACAACAACACAAGGCCAGTAAAGAAGGACAAAAACGATAAAGGCATAGGCAGAAAGGGGTGTAAATACTCCCTGAATTGCTTGCCTCAACGGTGACCTTTCCTCCTTTTCCTCTTCTGATTCTTCGGAGCTTAAGCTCTTAATTCCAAATCCAGAAAAGATATTTGCACCTGCTTCTTTAACAGCATTTAAGAAAGAACTACCCACCTCTTTTAAATCCTCTATGAATTCTGTTTTATGTTCTTTTTCTTTTGTCTTCTGCACATATATCTCTGACATTGTGCCTACAACAATCTCCTTTGCAATAAGCCCTGATATAAGAGAAGACGCTGCCTCCCATCTTCCAAAACCTAATGGTTCAAAAACAGGCGCAATTGTGCTTCCCATAATACCAAGGATAGAGTCTTTCTTGTCTTGAACTCCCCATGGGAGATTGAGCATAAACCATACTATTATGGAGACAGCCATGATATATGTGCCTGCCTTTACCACAAAATGTTTGAGTTTCTGCCATGTATGTATACTTAAGTCTCGTATGGTAGGTACTCTATAAGGAGGAAGTTCCATTATGAACATGGGAGACTCTCCTTTATACAAAGTCTTCTTTAGAGCAATACCGAGAAGTATTGCCATTACAATGCCTAATACATATATTGACCAGAGGACTGTTCCTGCGTTCTCTGCAAAGAAAGCACCTATAAAGACTACATAAACAGGAAGTCTTGCACCGCATGACATAAGTGGAACGAGCATCGCTGTGAGCCTTTTGTCTCTTTCGCTTTCGAGAATCCTTGTTGCATAAATAGATGGCACATTGCATCCAAATCCAAGAAGCAATGGGATAAAGGACTTTCCATGAAGCCCAAGGTTGTGCATCAATCTGTCCATTAAAAAGGCAGCCCTTGCCATGTATCCGCTTCCCTCAAGGAAGGTGATAAGGAGCATCATCATCCCTATAACAGGAACAAATACAAGAACAAACCCAGCCCCTGCAATAATACCATCTGTTGCAAGGGAGACTATCCATTCAGGTGCATTAATAAACATAAGTATTGCCTCTGTCCATCTCTTAAATGGACCTGAAATCATCGAATCTATCCAGTCAACAAATGGCGCAGAGAGATCAAAGGCGAGCTTAAAGACAAACCACATGGCAGTAAGGAATATGGGTATCCCTAAAAATCTGTTAAGGACAATCCTGTCAATCCTTTCTGTGAGGTCAATCTTTCTTAATTCAGGCCTCTTCAATACCTGATGGGTTAAACCTGCAGACTGGGCATATCTTGCATCTGCCATAATCTGCTCAATATCATCGCCATGAGCATTTTTCAGATGAGAGGTCGCACTATATATATCCAGGACATTAAGGTCAATATTTGTCTCCTTATAAACATGCCCATCACCCTCCATAAGTTTAAATGCAAGCCACCTCAGTGGATACTTTTCTGCAAGTTGTGGATAGGCATTTCTAATCTGCGTTTGAATCTTCGAAGAGGCATTCTCAATGTCGGCCCCGTAATTTAATATCTTTGGCAGATGCAAAGATGGATTATCAGCAGATTCTATAACTGCCTTAAGCAGTTCATCAAGTCCCTTTCTCTTTGTTGCTACAGTAGGGATGACCTTAACTCCTAACATTTCTTCCATTGCCCTTATATCAAACTTATAGCCTTTGCTTTCTGCCTCATCATAGATATTTAGTGCCATAACAATAGGTATGCCTAATTCCATCAACTGCACCGTGAGATAGAGATTCCTCTCGAGGTTTGTGGCATCAACTACATTGATAATCACATCAGGCCTCTCATGAACAAGATAGTCCCTCGCTATTATCTCTTCCTGTGTATAGGGGCTTAAGCTATATGTGCCAGGCAAATCAACCAGTTTTATTTTCCTTCCTTCATACTCAAACAATGCCTCTTTCTTTTCAACAGTGACCCCTGGCCAGTTGCCAACATAAAGCCTTGTGCCAGCAATAGCGTTTATTAGGGTAGATTTTCCCGAATTTGGATTACCAGCAACTGCAACTGTTATTACTTTTTTATCAGCCTTTGACTCTTGACTTCTGACTTCTGACTGTTGACTTCCTTTTGACTCCTGACTAATGACTGCCTGACTCATTTTATCACCTCCACTTCTATCCCTTCAGCCTCTTTCTTTCTTAAAGAAAGTTTATAGTTTTTGATTGTTACTTCAATGGGATCTCCAAGAGGTGCTATCTTTTCAACCATCACTATCTCTCCCACAAGGATGCCCATATCCATGAGCCTTCTTTTTAAAGGACCTATTGCACCGATTTTTGTAATCTTTCCGGTTTCACCGGGTTTAAGCATTGATAGATTCATAGTCGCCTCCTTTTTGGAATATAATTAAATGTGGACAGAAGAAAGGTTGTTGCTAACATATTTGCGGATGCTGCTAAATATGCCTTAATGGTTGGTGTTATTGGAAGCATTCTATCAGGCAAGTTTTCTTTTCTATCAGGTTTTTTACTGGCGTTGGCGATTATACTGTTAGGCATTTTAGCGTATTTTATAACACCTAAAGACAAGGAGGAATGACAATGGAAGGGTTTATTGCGATGATGGGCATAGTGATATTGGCTGGCGCTGCTGCTGCCATTTATTTTGCGATTCAGGATCGGAAGGAAGAGAAAAAACGGAAAGCTCATTAATCTATCCTCCTCACCATTATCTTCATTGCTATGCCTCTACCTATGGCAATCCTTACTTCGCCGATCTTTAGAAGAATAGGGCCGCGGCCCTCGTTGTTTAATATTTCAATTATCTTTCCAACCCGCAACCCCATATCTTCTGCATGGCACAGTTGATTCTTACCTTCATGACCATAGCCCTTCTCTCTTTTTATCTCAACAATCTCAGCACACTCACCTTTGCTCAGAATTCCAAGGGGTAGCATAATACTCCTCCTCTAAAACCTTACAGTTATTCCAGCAAGGACACTCAGGTCTGTCTCTGCACTGTTAAGGCCTGTCTTTATTCCACCACTGAGGTCAAAACTATCCGTTACAGAATAAACAAGACCTCCAAGTAAAAAGACAGGATGGTAGGCAAACCCTGAAGGACTGACAGATAAAATAAGCAAAATAGAGAAAATTATACTCTTCATTCTTTGCTCCAGCATACCTTCCTCCTCAGACTAATATTGATATTCATTATTATCTAAATTTTTTTATGCATCTCAGGCAATCTCTAAGCCTGCATATACCGCAGGAATGGTGCATTAAAACAGGTATGTCTTTCAGCCTTCCTACCCTTTTTGCCTCATCCTTCAATTGATGGGACACTTTATCAGTGAAGACTATGATAGCCTCCACATCACCAATCCTTGAATGTAGATTTTTCACAGGCCTTGTAAAAACCTTGAGATTAATGCCCAACCTTTTGGTGGCGAAAGTAACAGTTGAGCCTCTGTTATATATCCTCTCACAAGCCTGTCCATACCACCAATTAAAGCAACACTCATAAAAACCTCCTCAACCTTTTTGAGCACCCAGCTGGGTGCTCTGACTCAAATTGATTTTATTTCATCTTTCTCATATAGGGTACTTTTATACCATCGAGTTCCTCCTTTGTTATATCATTCCACCTTTTTAATGTCCAGTTTCCAATCCATTTTTTAAAAAGCTCCAAATTCTTCTGCCTCTCCTCCTCTGTAGAGCCGAGATAAATATACATATTGCCTGGTTTTCCATCCTTTGTATTTTTTCCATCATCAAGCCTTCTCATGAGTGCCCCTGTATCTGGCCAGGCAGTATAGAAGATGAGATGAGAATAGGTGTCCATTCTCGGACCTTTTAAGTTCGCAAGCCATTTTTCTTTTTCTGCTTTAAAGGCCTCATACTCTACAGAATCAGGTCCATGGCAGTGAAGGCATTTTGAATCAACAATGGGTTTGATGTGCTCAAGATAAGTCACCTCTTCAGCAAGGGCATTCCCCCAAATAATTAAAATTATGGTCATTACTACCATAAGCCTCTTCATAATACACCTCCTGAGGTTAATTCTTCTGCAAGATGCAGAAGGTTTTTATATCCTATGGTTATCTTCAATATTTTAAAATGAAATTGAAATTTATTATCATTATACACAAGTATAAAGTTTCTGTCAAGTCCTAATCTATATCTGATTTGTGCTATCATCTTTAATGGGAGAGAAAAATTTGGGGACTCTCCCTAATTTTCAGGAATCAAATTTGTGCTATGCGCTACACGCTCCATTGTGATATAATTTAAGCATGACAAGGGAAAAGGTAGAAGAAGTAATAGCAAAGATAAGGGTTGGCCTCAAGACTGAAGGAGGAGATATAGAGCTCATTGATGTCAAGAATAACACTGTTTATGTACGGCTTACAGGTGCCTGTGAGACCTGCCCGATGTCAAGTCTCACGATGAAGAACTGGGTTGAAAGCACCATAAAAAAAGAAATTCCAGAGGTCATTGCAGTAAAGGCAATATGAATAGTGTTGGTGCGACAGTACGAGCTTTGATTGCCCTCCTACTGCTCTATTTCCCTTTTTTAATTGAAACCCCAGAGGTCTTCTCAGAAACTGTTACTTACACCACTAACCAGATTCAGGCATCGTTAAGATATTATTCCTATCCTGATTACACAAGGATTGTGCTGGAGTCCTCCAGGGAATTGATTTATTCAACAGGTAAGCTTAAGGAGCCTGAAAGGGTTTTTGTAGATATAAATAAAGAACTTTATGGCTTAAAAAAGGAGTTTGAACTTAAGGATAGTATTGTAAAAAAGATACGAATAGGTCAGCCCGAAAAGGGTATTACAAGAATTGTAATAGACCTCAATGGAAAGGCTGATTTTATGGTTTTCCCATTGTACGAGCCTTTCAGGATAGTAATCGATATTATCAAGAAAGATGAAAAGGAAAAAGAACCCCAACTACCCTCGCCACCAATTTTATCCGCTAAAGAGGCTGGAGATAAAAGCCGTCCCCAGACTCTTATTAAACCAAGGATAGTCCTTGACCCTGGTCATGGAGGTCATGACCCTGGAGCTATAGGCAAAAGAGGTCTGAAGGAAAAGGATGTGAATCTCGACATTGCCTTAAGGGTAAGGGAACTCCTTAAAGATGAGTTTGAGGTCTTCATGACCCGTGACAGGGATGTATTTATAAGCCTTGATGAAAGGACAGCCTTTGCAAACAGCAAGAATGCTGACCTCTTTGTTTCAATCCATACTAATTCTAATAGAAAGAAAAACATAAGCGGAGTGGAGACCTATTTCCTGAACTGGACTGATGATGAGGAGGCCCTTAAAGTAGCAGCAAGGGAAAATGGTATAAGCCTGAAGGCTATGAAGAATTTCTCTAATTTTATTGACCTGATAAGGATGGACCTTGAGGCGCAGGCAAAGAGGGAGGAATCCATGAAGCTCGCTCTAACCATTCACACAGAGCTTAAAGAAAACTCAGAAAGACCATCCAACGGGATAAAGAAAGGTCCCTTCTATGTCCTTTATACAGCAAAGATGCCCTGCGTTCTTGTGGAGGTATCATACATAAGCAATCCTGAAGAAGAAAGGCTCCTTTCACTCTCCACCTATCGTGAAAGGCTTGCCATAGCAATTGCACAGGGTATAAAAAGATACTTTGAGCTTAAAAACAGAAAGAATGCTATTTAAAGGTGGTGGCGCAAGTAACAGTGGGGCGAAAGTAACGGTGAGCACAGCCCTTTTAATCTTCATTTATATAATCTATTCTGCCTCTCTTTTCTTAGTGAAGAGCTATTCCCTTATCCTCCTGTTCTCAATACCTGTAATAGTCCTTTATATCCCTTCTGCAATTGGTGGCGCAAGTAGCAGTTATAGAAAAAAAGGGTTAGCCATAACATTTATCTTTGCTATTTTTATCTTCATCTCAAATCTCTTAAATCCTTCAGGGGAGATAATTTTTAAGAAAGGACCTCTGATTATTGGAGAAGATTCCCTTGAAAAGGCCTTCGTGAGGGCAGGGAGACTTATATTACTTGTACTTTCAGCAAAGGCATTGTTAAGCCGATACGAGCCTCCTGAGATATTAAAGGGTCTGCAATCTTTGCTTGGACCTCTGGGCAGGCACAGGGTTGTGAAGAACTTTATCGAGACAGCGATTCTGAGTCTGAAGGCCCTTCCTGGTGTAAAAAGGGAATTCGAGAGGCTTTATAATGAAAGTTGTAGAAAAGGCAATATAATAGAGAGACTGAGGGCTGTCAGTTCTATTACTGTCATAATTCTTTCAAAGGCAATAGAAAAACCAGAGGAATTCTTTTGATAGCTTGTGGAGCTGGATTTTCTTATAATAAACGGAACTGTTTATGATGGCCTCGGCGGACCTCCCAGAGAGGTCTCTGTTGGTATAAAAAAGAGGAGGATTGTCCTCGACAAGCTCGACACCACAACTGTTACTTTCGCCACCACACAGGCAAAAGAGGTGATTAATGCAAAGGGTCTTGCAATAGCCCCTGGATTTATTGATACTCACAGCCATTCAGAATTCACTGTCCTTGCTGATCCCTGGCAGGAAGGGAAGCTCTTTCAGGGTATAACAACAGAGATAAATGGCAACTGCGGTCTTAGTGCTGCTCCCCTTTATGGAGAATATCTTGCCCACAGGATGGACGACCTGAAGGAGTATGACATACCTTACAGATGGAACACCCTTAAGGAATATTTTTTTATACTTGAGTCCCTTAAACCCTCTATTAATTTTGCCACCCTTGTAGGTCATGGCAATATAAGGGGTTCAGTAATGGGATTCAGTGATAGAATACCCTCAGAGGAAGAAATCAAGAGATTATGCTATCTGATAGAACAATCTATTGAAGACGGCGCAATAGGCCTTTCAACAGGGCTTATTTATCCTCCGGGTATCTACTCTTCAACTGAGGAGCTTATAAAACTTACTTCTCATGGAGCAAGATTTTCAAGCTCTATGAACCTGCCTTTTATCTATACATCTCACATGAGAAGTGAATCAGATAAGCTCATCGAGTCTATTGAAGAGGTAATCAGTGTAGCAGAAGGTTCTACCTCGCCAGTTCACATATCCCATATAAAGACAGCTGGTAGGGATAACTGGAACAAGATAGAGAAAGTTCTTGAACTGATTTATGATGCCAGAAAGAGAGGGATAAATATCACAGCTGACCGATACCCCTACACTGCCTCGAGTACAGACCTTGATTCCATCCTTCCAGCCTGGGCCTTTGAAGGAGGAAAGGAAAGGGAGATAGAAAGGCTGAGGGATCCTCACACCGTCAGAAAGATTAAAAAGATACTGGCTGGAGGTAATGGCATAGAAGATATCGTAATATCCTCTGTGGAGAGTCCTTCAAGAAAGTGGATGGAGGGAAAGACTCTTAAAGAAATATCAGCAGAATTAAAGAAGGATGTCCTTGATTTTATTATTGAGCTTCTGATCGAAGAGAGACTCAGGGTTGGTGCTATATTTCATTCCATGTCTGAGGAGAATCTCAGGAGATTTTTGAGAGAGCCCTGGATAATGATTGGCACTGATAGCTCGTCAAGAAGCTTTAATGGACCAACGAGAAAGGGGAAACCCCATCCAAGGGGGTTTGGTAGTATGCCAAGGTTTCTCGGATATTATGTAAGAGATGAGGGACTTCTCAGCCTTGAGGAGGCAATTAAAAGGCTCACCTATCTTCCAGCAAAGACCTTTGGATTAAAGGAAAGGGGGATAATAAAAAATGGTGCCTTTGCAGACATAGTTATATTCGATCCAGAAAGGATAGTTGACAGGGCAGATTTCAGCAATCCCTTTTTGAAACCCGACGGTATAAGATATGTCTTTGTGAATGGACTTCCAGCCATAAGGGATGGAGAGCCTACAGGCATACGGAATGGCGCTATCCTTAGAAATGGGAGATAAACCAGTCATAGGGATTACCGTAGATGTAGAGTCTGAGTTCTTTAAAATCAGGCGATACTACAGTGAGGCCATTGAGCTGGCTGGTGGAACTGGAATCCTTCTACCTCCATCCAGAGATATCAAAAGAGGAGCAGAGATTATTGATGGTCTGTTAATATCAGGTGGTGGAGACATACTACCAGAGTATTATGGAGAAAATCCTCAACTGTTACTTTCGCCACCAATGAAGAAGGACACCTTAAGACCTGTACCTAAGAGCAGGACAGATTTCGAAATGAGACTCCTTGAGGAGTGCATAAACCTGAGGAAACCCATTCTCGGGATATGTTATGGAATGCAGCTCATTAATGTATTCTTTGGTGGTACCCTTTATCAGGACATAGATGGTCATAGAACAGGATTTCATGATGTAGAGATAAAAGATAACGGTATTATACCCCTGGGTATCTACAGGGTAAATACGAGCCACCATCAGGCTATAAAGGATACCGGGAAAGGGATTATCATCCTCGGTGTCTCTAATAAAGATGGTATAATAGAGGCGATTACGCATGAAAAATATGATTTTATATATGGTGTGCAGTGGCATCCTGAAAGGCTCAATAATGAAAACTCAAAAAGGCTCTTTGAGCATTTTATAAACCTTGCAAAACAGAGGTCAGATGAGAAACAATA
>Ga0272445_1000408_pt1 | contig 40533 bp, 36 predicted proteins | sample YNPCB0031_FD_194404 | JGI IMG/M metagenome (GOLD analysis project Ga0272445, IMG submission 194404) | Hot spring sediment microbial communities from Yellowstone National Park, WY, United States - YNP-CB-003-1 | ecosystem: Environmental > Aquatic > Thermal springs > Hot (42-90C) > Sediment... | reverse complement strand
AAAAATGGCTCCGCCCAGAACCCTATTTCAAATCCCATCTACAAACACTCCATCTCCTCTTCCAAAACATATTCCAACCCCCTCATATAAAAAATGAAAAACTTACACAAAATTATTGAAAAGTGCCGTGCTATTAATGGCATAGGTTTCAATTGTATCTCTAACAAGGCATGTTTCATTAGCAGCAAGGCTGCAAAGCCTTCCTCCCTTTGCACTGCATGCCGCTTGTGCATCCAAAAGATTGTTGAATGTTGTGTTAACAGTAAAATTGGCAGTGACATTGCACTCTTCAAGCTCAGTCCTGTTAACACATCTCCCACCAACACACTGCTCCCTCAGCCTAACTTTAACAAACTTTTGTAGTTCAGGGCTCCATAAGCATGCCGGCCAATTGCCACTATAATTGCAGGGCCCACATGTTTCATTGCCTGCTCCTCCAGCCTCGCCTCCCCCTCCAGTCTCGCCTGCCACAACAAACCATGCGTAAACAGTCTTGTTGCTATTCATTGTTATGACAATAGGATTATCACTACTATTAACACCATCGATCTGCCAGTTGCTAAAGTTAAAGCCTGTGCTTGGGGTTGCGGTTAATTCAACTTGCGTGCCACTTGCATAGCTTGGCAGATCAGGATCTTTAGCAACATTTCCTGCAGTGCTGTTTGGCTTAACAATGATTGTAAGTGTGTAGTTTTGTGAGGGCGGCTGGGAAGGGAGCGCCCGCACAGTCATAAGCTTACTATCTTGCCGAAAATTAACAAAACCCCTCAGGAGTGCCATCCTCGCAAGCCTGCCTTAAGCAGCTCGGATCAATCTTCACACATTCACTCCAAATGCCCTTAACACACTGCCTCATCAAATAACCATCCCCCAAATCAATCAAAGATGAAGGTAAGTTTCAGATGATTGGAAAAAGAGAGGCAAAAAACAGTTGACACTCAGGAAAAAAAGGGGTATTATAAAGGCATGAGCCCTCTGATAAGATGCAAAAAGTGTAAGGAGCCCTTCATTCCCGAAGAAATGATAGGAAAGTGTCCTAATTGCGGAGAGGGGTATAATCTCTATGAAGAAACTATTCAGCAGGAAGATAGCGAAACTCCATCCAGTATAAACTGGGATGTCCTCCCTCCGAAAGTTGAGGTGTGGCTTGAGTTTATAAGCGGAAAGAGGGCAGGTGAAGTGGTAAAGATAAACAAGTCAAGATTCATAATAGGAAGGACAGATGGAGACCTTATTATTGATGACCCTCATGTTTCAAAGAAACATGCAGCAATAGAGATATGGTCAAGAGACCAGATGTTCATAAAAGACCTTGAAAGCAAAAACGGGACTTTCCTGAACAACATCCTTGTGACGAGGACGAAGCTGAAGGATGGGGATATAATAAAAATTGGCACATCCCTCATGAAATTTCATGTAAAACTTCTTTAATTTTGTGAAAAAGGGGTATATTCACATCTATACGGGAAACGGAAAGGGAAAAACGACAGCCGCATTAGGACTTGCCTTCAGGGCAATGGGAAGGGGAATGAGGGTTTACATCGGGCAGTTCATGAAGGGGCAGAAGTATGGAGAACTGGAATCAGCAAAGAGGTTCTCAGACCTGTTAAAAATTGAGCAGTTTGGAAAGGACACATTTATTCATTCAGCAACCGAAGAAGACAGAAAGATGGCGAAAAATGGGCTTGAGAAAGTAAAAAGAGCAATGGATGAGGGATATGACATAGTGATTGCGGATGAAATAATTACTGCGGTCTATTTTGGACTTCTTGATGAAGAAGAGGTTCTTGAACTTATGAGGAGAAAGCCCGAAGGAGTTGAACTGGTTTTGACTGGAAGGTATGCTACAGAGAAAATGGTTGAGATGGCAGACCTTGTGACGGAGATGAAGGAAGTGAAGCATTACTTCCAGAAGGGAATTCTTGCGAGGGATGGAATTGAAAGATGAAAAAACTGTTTTTTAGCATTCTAATTTTTTTGAGCTTTTCAATGGAAAGTGAATCTGCCATCCTTGTTCCACCTGACCTAAAGTGGTTCACCATTGAGACACAGCATTTTTACATCCATTATCACAACGGACTTGAGAAAATTGCAGAGGAATCGGCAGGGCTCTTTGAAGAAGTTGATGGGCTTATGAGGAATTTTATCCCGGATATGCATGAGGGGAAAACCCATGTTGTGATGACCTATTTTACCGATTTATCTAACGGCTTTGCCACCCCTTTCCCCCAGAGGACAATATATCTTTTTCTCACACCTCCTTCTTCAGACAGCGAACTGGTTTACAATATGGACTGGGTAAAAACCCTGTTCATCCACGAGTATTCGCACATTGTCCAACTTGAAAGAGCAGGTGGTTTTCCAGAAATTTTGAGGAAGATATTCGGAAGGGTTTATTTTCCGAACATCCTCCTTCCGTATTTTTTTATAGAAGGGTATGCGACATTCAATGAAACGAGGTTCAGCGGTTTCGGAAGGTTCAAAAGCAGTTATTACGAGATGTTTCTGAGAACTGCATTTCTAACGGACAGTGTTGATGACCTTGAAAACTTCTCTATATCCTATCCGGTTCACTGGCCATTCGGAATGACGCCCTATCTTTATGGCTCAAGTTTCTTAGGTTATATAGCAGAAACCTATGGAGAGGAATGTCTTGAGAAATTCAACATAAAGTATTCAAGCAATATAATTCCATTTCTCATTAACTACTCAATGGAATCCGCCTGTGGAAAAACTGTGAAGGAACTTTATGAGGAGTGGAAGAGGGAGATGAAAGCGAGATATGAAGCAGTCAAAGCAGGCGTTTATTCTGAGGGAGTTGTGGAGGGAAGGAGGATTACGAGGCTCGGAAGGCTCACAAGGGGGGTGAGGTTTTACTCGGACGATGAATTAGTTTTTACTCACTACGGAATGGATGAATATCCAGCAATTAACCTTCTTTCCCTTTCAACAGGCAAAATCAAAAAATTATTCAGAATCAATTACAACTACCTCCTTTCGGTCTTTGAAAAACACATATACTTTTCGGATACAGAATTCAGGAAGGGATACTGGATAATAAACGACATATATGTCGTTAAAGATGGAAAGAGGAAGAGGCTGACGAAGGGGTTGAGGGCTTTTTCTCCAGAGGCTACGCCATGGGGAGTATGGTTTATTGAGAGGACTCCGGAGGGAAGTGCCCTCTGCATTATTGAAGATGGTAAAAAGGGGGAATGTCCTTACAGAACCGAAGGGTTTATACTTTCTTTCAGATTTGACAGGAGTTATTCAAGGATAGTCCTCTCTGAGCAGAGAGTGGATGGAAGGACTGACATAGTCCTTTTTGATATAGCATCCGGGGAGAAAAAATTTCTTACATCCGATAAGGCTGTTGACCTATTTCCTGTCTTCTCTCCGGATGGTATGTATGTGATTTTTTCTTCGGATAGAAACGGTATTCCCAATCTCTACGCAAAAAACATACAAACCTCTGAAGAATACATGATAACAAACCTTTTGGGGGGTGCCTTTGAATCGGATATTTCTCCGGATGGGGATTACATAGTTTATACAGGATACACAAAAGATGGATTTGACCTCTTCATTATGAGATATGAGCCATCTGCGTGGAGGAAGGTAGTTCATGAAGAAGAGGTGGGATTGCCAAAAGGAAAAAAGGTGGTTGAATTTGAGAAAAAGAACTACATCGGTTTTAAGTATTTTTATCCGAGGTTCTGGCTTCCCTGGGTATGGTATTCAAGTGAGGGAGGATTTTTTACGCAGATAAAAACCGGTGGCGCTGACCCTCTTTTTAAGCACATATACATGCTTGACCTTTACTACCAGTGGAAGAGGGCGAAACCCGGTGGTTCCCTTTTATATCTTGAAGAAAGCCTCTATCCATCGCTGATTTTTAATATCGCTGAACTCCCTGAAAGGGTTATTGTTTACTCAAACAAAAATTTCAGAAAGGTTTTCTGGATTCAGAAAACCCTTGCGAGTTTTAGCATAGCAGTTCCTGTTTTTAGAAAAATGAGATGGAGCCTTTACGGAGGGGGTGGTTATATATTTTACAGGGAGAGGACCAAAAAAGAATACGAGGAATTTTCAAATGAACGAACAATCGGAAACCTGAGCGGTCTAAACGCCTTCATCTATTTTGACAGCACAAAATACTACCCTGCCTCATTCAGTGAGGAAGAGGGATTCAGGATTTTCGGAGAGGCTATAAAATTTCATCCATCTTTTGGAAGCGACCATTCTGCAGAGGAATTTTTAGCCTTCGGTGAATGGTATGAGGAAATTTCTAACATAGTATTTCATATAAGGGGTGATTACGGAAAATACAGTGGAGCAAAGGAACCCGACCTCATCCTGACAACAGGTTCATCAGGGGATATTCCTGTTAAAGGAATAAAGGGCTTTTTTGCATCCGATGTATGGACATTGAAGGGTGAAATGAGATTCCCTCTCTTGATTGAAAGGGGAATTTCAACACTTCCATTTGCTTTTAGATACATATACTACTCACCATTCGTTCACGGATTGATTGCAAAGGAGATTTCACCTGAGAATTTTAAGGAAAAGAAAAAATATTACAAAGACCTCTCAATCGGTATAGAGGGGAATTTTGAAATTTACATTGGCTATAACATTCCTCTCGTTTTAAGGATTGGTTTTGCAAGGGGAATAAGGGATAAAGGGGAGTCTGATTTTTATCTTTACATCCTTTCACCCATCGCCTTCCCCCTTTCCCATCCCCTTCTTAAAAAGGACATTCCTTATTTGAACGGATATGGAGGAGGATTACCAGATTAGAGAATTGAAGCTTCTTCCTCTTTCAAAGAGGTGATTTATACCTACGGAATGGTTTCAAGGAGGGCAGAAACATCCTTCCTCCTTCCATCAGCAGGGGAGGCATTTTTTAAAAATTTATTCAGGTGCCTTTTGGCAGGTTCAAAATCCCCCATCTCAAGCAGAAGCATTCCGAGGTGATAATTGGCGTCAGGATTTTCCGGGTCTATTTTTAATGCCTCTTTTAACAATCTGATTGCTTCCTCAGTATTTGCTCTCCTCCTTTCCGAAATAGCCTTTCCAATTAGAGATTTCAAATCCGGTTTTTGTTCTTCCATCTTCGGCGAAGGTTTCTCCACAGTCTTTTCCTGAAGTGTGCGGAGCCTCCTTTTTGCGAGTTCCAGAAACTCTCCTTCCTTCACCATTGAGTAGTATTTGACTGCCTCGTCCTTCTTTCCCATCTTTTCCATGAAATTGGCAATTTGATAGTATGCTTCAGATGAACCAATTTCCTCAAGAATTTTGACTCCCCTCTCATCGCCCTTTTCAAGATAGGAAAGGGCAGCAAGTTTCAGGATTTCCGAATCCTTTTTTTCTATACTGTTGTATGCTTTCAAAATGAAATCATAATTTTTCCTCCTCCAGGCACATTCCACTGCCCTTTTTTTCCATTCGTCAGGAAACCTTTCCATGAGGTTTTCAATTTTGTGGAATGAGACCATATCGCATGCCTCTTTTATGAGGATGTATTGGGCAACTGGAAGATTTGTCTCTTCCAGTTTTAAAAACCCTTTCTCTTTTTTCAGGGAAAGCAAAATCCTTCCGTAGAGGTATGCTGTAAATAAATCCTGAGCCATTTCTTCTTTCACTGAAGATGGGGGATTTCCGTTAAGGGTGGCTATATAATCTTTGACGAGCAGGCAGAACTTTTCATCTTTTTTGCATTCAGGAGGCTGTGGTATTGAATCCAGCCATCCGGCTTCATATCCAATTGCGTGAAGGGCGATTCTTAAACTTTCTTCTTTTATGTTTTCACATCCGTTCAAGAAATCCTCTTTATTGGTTAGGGTTATAAGTTCTCCTGCCTTTTTGAGAGCCCTTTCATAGGGCTTTTCCCTTTTAAAGAGTATGAAAAAGAGGAGAGCGCCAAGTATAAGTATAAAAGGAATTGGTAAAATTTTGAGGGAAATTTTCCTCTTCTTTTCTTCCTTTTTAATTTTTACCTCTTTAATTTGTTCTCTTACCGGAGGCGGTGATGGAATTTCCCCTTCTTCAGGTTGCTCAGCGGATACCGGGTAGGATTCCTCTTCAGTTTCTTCTGGAGAAAGTTCCTTATTTTCCTCTTCTATTGGTTCAGGAGCTTCAGGGACAACTTTTTCTGATGGAGAGGAGTCTTCAGAAATTTTTTTCTCAGCCTCTGGACGAACAGGAGGAAGAATTTCCTCAAGCAGTTGCTCTTCTTCCTTTAACTCTTCCTGATAACTCATTAACCTGTATTTCTCTTCAGAATATTTTTTGAGTGCCTCAAGTTCTTCAGGAGGTGAAAAGAGCACGGGCGCTTTTTTTTCATCTATTATTTTTCTTTCCTCTTCTCCTTCCTCAGGAGGGGCGAGCCTCCAGCCTTCTTCCTTTACTCCTTCTTCAATTACCGGTTTTTCCTCTTCAACCTTTTCTTCAGGATATGCTGGTTCCTCGTATGTTTCTTCTTTTTCGGGTTTCTCTTTCTCAATTTCTTCACTGGACTTTTCTGCCTGGAGTTTTACCTCTGCTTCTTTTTTGCCTGCAGATAAAATACCGGATAGGGAAAGGAAGTATAATGCATCTCCCAGTTTTTTCTTTTCCTCCTCAATAACCCCGAATGTCCCTTTTTCAATTTCCTTTATCAGTCTTAACTCATAAGGGGTAAGGAACCACAACCCTTCTTTTTTTATCAGGTGAATCTCTGGAATTGTATCCTCAAGAGAAATGTAAGAGGGTCCCTTTTTTATCCTTGTAATTTCTCTTATGACTTCTGAAAGATGGATTATAGATTCTTCTGAAAGCCCTTCTCTTAATGGGGAAAGAGAGCAATAAATCTCTTCGTTCTCCATCTGTAATTTTATCCTCTCAAAATCCCCTTTCTCCATCCATCCATAAGAAACCTTAATTTTTTCATCGTTTATCCTTATTTCTGCATTTCTCATGTTGAAAAGATGGTCAGATAGTATTCTTATGAAGCCTTCAAAATCGGTCTTTCCTTCCTCCGGAGGAGGCTTGAAATCTATTTCTTCTTTCAGGAGGACTTCCTGAACCTCCTTCCAGTCAAGGGGTTTGTATATTATCCCATCTGCCTTCCATCTCTCCATCAATTCATCTCTGGAAAGCCCCTTTGATACCATGAGATAAACCTTTGAATTTTCAAATTTTTCCTTCGTCTTTTTGCAGACAAGATATCCGTTTTCTCTGGGGAGGAAAACATCTATTATGGCAACAAATCCTTCAGTTTTTTCTACATGATTGTAAAATTTTTCCACATCATGAATACATACTGCTTTCAGGCAGAGGAATTCCATTATACTTTCTACTTCTTTCCGGAGACCTTCCTCCCAGCACAAAAATATCAATTCTTTATTCATTTTAATATTATATCAGGATTTTATAAAAATCTCAATCGGCAATATGGAAGTTTCCTCCCCGGGGAGGGAAAATTATAAAAACTCCATTCCAAAGATGCGGAAGAGGTTCTTTGAATCTTAACAGGGTTTGTCCTTTCATACACTCGCTTGACAAGGAGTGTGAGTAATTCTAAAATAAACAAACAAAATTGAAAAGGAGGCAAAAATGAACAAATTAATGGATGTTGAAAGACCATTTTTAAGGACAGACTTTCCGGACTTTAGACCAGGTGACACAATCAAAGTTTATTTCAAGATAAAAGAGGGAGATAAAGAGAGGATTCAGCCTTTTGAGGGAGTTGTGATAAGGAAAAGGGGAAGCGGAACAGGTGCTACCTTTACAGTGAGAAAAATCTCTTACGGAGTGGGTGTTGAGAGAACATTTCCACTTCACTCTCCTTTGATTGAAAAAATAGAGGTTCTGAAAAGAGGAAAGGTTAGAAGGGCGAGACTTTATTATCTGAGGGAGAAAGTTGGAAAGAAAGCAAAAGTGAAGGAGCTCCTTACCGAATCAGCTAAAGAGGAAAAGGCTGAGGAGACTCCATCTGAACAAAAAGAGTGAAGCTAATTGAAGCTGGAATAAAGGGCGTTTTACCTTTTCATTCCTTGAAACTGCAGTTTAAAAAGGGGTTGAATGTAGTAATCGGTGAGAATTCATCGGGTAAGACAACAGTTTTTAACTGTTTGTTTGCTTCACTTTTTTATGATGGATGGAAAGAACTTCGTGAGAAAATAAAGGTTTCAGGCGGTGAGCCAGGAAGGGTTTCTGTGACTTTCAGAGACGATACTTCAATCTACAGAGTTATAAGGGATTTGTCCACCGGTGGATTTGTCCTTTATAAGTATGACCACCAGACAAAGACCTTCAAAGAGGTTTCAAGAGATCCCTTTTCCCTTTCCTCCCTTCTTGAAGATAATCTTCACCTTTTCCCTTTTCACATCTACAGAAGATGTTTTTCAGCAAGTCACACGGACCTCCCGTCTTTTTCCGAAGCTAAGAGGGTTTCTCTTGCAAAAGAGGAAATTTCATTGAGGAAGGAGAAAAGGGAAAGGACTGCAAAGGAAGAGGTTGAGAAGAGAATAAAAGAACTTTCCTCTGAACTGGAGACCATTAAAAAAATAGAAGAGAAGGAAGAACTTTTGGGCGATCTGGAAAGAAAACTTTTCCAGATAAGGGAGAAAAAGGAGAAGAGGGAAAACCTGAGGAATCAGATTGAACTCCTTTCTCAAACGGTGAAAGAGAATGCTCCTCTTGAAGAACTTTCTCAGGATGTAGAAGGTAAGCTTGCCAATTACAAGAAGTTGCTGAAAGAAAGAGAAAAGATAAGGTCGGCTTTTGTTAATGAGGTTGAACCATTAAAGGAAGAGATAGAGAGGCTTGGAGGAGATGGATTTTTCAAAAACCCTTTTGTAAAATTTGGCAGCATTTCATTTGGCAGCTTTTTGTTTCTTTTTCTTATTCGGAATCCCATTCTTTCTCTGGTAAAGGCAGAGAGCCTTTCACTTCCTCTTCGGTTCGTTTTCCTCCCCATTATTATATTTTCTCTTGGAATGGTGGGATGGGGGCTATTCAGAGAATTTGACAAAAAAGCAAAAAGGGAAGAATTGATAAAGCAGCTTCGTGAAAAAGAGTTCAGGTTGAAAAAGATGGAAAATCAGATTGAACTGGAATTGAAAAAAATAGATATAATCACAAAAGAAATAGGGTTAATGAGTCCAGATGACCTTCCAGAGAAGGTTAATTATTTTAACCAGATAAAAAAGGAGCTTGAGGAAGCGAAAGCAGAGCTTGAAAAGGAGATTGAGGCAATGGGTGATGAGGAGTTATTTGCGGAAGAAGAAAGATTGACGAAGGAAGTAGAATCGTTAAAAAAGGAACTTCAGAGTCTCGGTTCTCCTTCCGCTTCAAAGCAGGAGATAGAGGAAGAACTCAAAATGCTTCAGGAATCTTTAGAAAGGGAAGAGGAAAAGTCAGAAGAAGTGACGCTTCATTCCTTTGAACCATTGAGAAGTGCGGATTTAATTGATTTTCTGGATGAACTATCCAGGGCGATGGGGCTGGAGAGGGAAAATTTGCTCAGCTCTCTATACGACCATCTCGTCCCCATTTTGAAGGATGTGTCAAATGAGAAGTTTGAGACCATTACCTTTGAAGATGAAAGAATAGGGCTGAGAAATTCGGAAGGAGAATTTTTCCCCTTTGATTTCCTTTCCAGTTCCCTTCTGGACATGGGATTTATAGTCCTTCTTCTTTCCTTTATAGATTATCAATCTGGTCTGAGAAACATCCCATTTATTCTTGATGATATCTTTATAACAATGGATGATTCAAAAAAAGAGAAGTTTTACAGGAAATTAAAAGAAATTGCAGGAAGGACAGGGCAGGGGATAGTGTTTTCAAGGTTTGAGGAGATCGGTAAGATTGCTGATAATGCAGTGAGGATTTGAATGCCCTGCTGGAGAATTGAAAAAAGTCTCTGGAAAAAGGGATTCAGGTATGTTGCGGGAATTGATGAAGCAGGAAGGGGACCTATAGCAGGTCCTGTTTTTGCTGCTGCGGTGATATTTGAAGCGCCAGTTCAATGCAGGGAAATTGATGATTGTAAGAGGTTGAAACCTGCTGAAAGGGAAAAGGCTTACGAATTTATCAAAAAGAATTCGTTCTGGTCGGTGGGGATAGCAGATGAGGAAGAGATAAAGGTTCTAAATATTCTCGGTGCCACAAAACTTGCCATGAAAAGGGCTATTCTTGCTCTTCCCGTTGAGCCGGATGCTGTGATAATTGATGGAAATATGAAACTGGAAACTGGAATATTTGAGATGGCAATTATAAAAGGGGATAGAAAAAGCATGAGTATTGCTTCGGCGTCAATTATTGCAAAGGTGGAGAGGGATAAATATATGGAGAGGCTTGACAGGATATGTCCGGGGTATCTTTTTGCAAAGCATAAAGGTTATCCGACAAAGGAACACAGGAGAATTCTTTCCTTACTTGGACCAAGTCCCTATCACAGGAGTAATTTCAGGCTTTTTAAATGAAGAGAAACGGTGAGAAAGGCGAAGAGATAGCAGTGGAGTTTCTCAAAAGAAGGGGTCATAAAATAATTGAAAAAAATTACAGCACGAGATTCGGGGAAGTGGATATCATTACAAGGTCTCCTTCTGGTGAAATTTGTTTCATTGAAGTAAAATCCGAAAGCACCCCTATGAGTGGACCATTCAAATTGAACAGGCGGAAGATGGAAAAGATAAAAACTACCGCACTTGATTTTATATCAAAACACAAATGGGCGAGGAATTTGCCCGTGAAATTTGATTTTATATGGGTAAATCTTGAAGAAGCAAGAGTTATTGAATACATTGAGGGAGGTTTTGAATGAGCGACATAACACTAATAATCGGTTCCTCTTCGGATGAGGAGCTCCTTAAAGAATGTTTAAAAGCCATTGACGAGTTCGGCATCAAAAGAGAAGTCTTTCTGGCATCTGCCCATCGCTCTCCAAACCATCTTGAGCAAATTATAAGAGATGCAGAAAAGAATGGGACAAAGGTATTTATAGCAATTGCAGGAAAAGCTGCGCATCTTCCAGGTGTTGTGGCTTCAAAAACGGTTCTTCCTGTTATAGGGGTTCCAGCATACTCGGAGGAATTGAGCGGTCTTGACGCCCTTCTTTCTATAGTCCAGATGCCAAAACATGTTCCTGTTGGAGCAGTTGGAATAGGGAAGACAGGTGCTTATAATGCGGGACTTCTCGCAGTTTCCATTCTCGCGGTCTCTGATGAAAGGTTGAGAGAAATGCTTCTGAAAAGAAGGAAGAGACTTGAGGAAGAATTGAAAAAAGAAAATGAAAGTCTCAGTAAAAGATATAACAAGGGCGGTTGAGATATTGGAAAAAGGAGGGGTAGTTATTCTTCCTACGGATACACTCTATGGATTGTGTTGCTCTCCATTTATAGAAAGTTCCCTTGAGAGAATTGAGAAAATAAAGTTCAGAAAGGAAGAGAACAGGAAGCCCTTTCCTCTAATAGCAGGAAGCATGAATGTGGTGGAGAAGTATTTTGAAATTTCTCCGCCGGGCTATCTTCTTGCTCAATTTTTCTGGCCGGGTCCGCTTTCCCTCCTTTTAAGGTCGCGGTTTTCGCATCCCCTTTTAATTCAAAACGGAAAATCTGCGGTAAGGATTCCTGATAATAAAATCTTACTCCTTATTTTAAAAACTTTAAAGATTCCTCTCATTGCTACAAGTGCAAACGTAAGCGGCCATCCTCCTCCTTCTCGGGTTGAAGAAATAGAAAAGGAAATAATTGAAAGAGTTGACATGATAATTGATGGAGGGGAACTGTCCGCTGATAGACTTCCCTCAACAATCTATGACCCCGATGAAAGAGCAGTTATAAGGGAAGGAGCAGTTCCGGTTGAAAGGATAAGAGATGTGTTAAAAAGGTAATTACACAAAAAATTTTACATATTTCTTGAATTTTAAAAAGGCGTCGGATATATTTTTTTCATGGAGAAAATTAATAAGATAGTTCTGGCTTATTCAGGGGGGCTTGACACAACCGTTATTTTGAGATGGTTGATTGAGAATTATAAATGTGATGTTTACGCATACATTGCGGACCTCGGGCAAAAGGAAGACCTTGAGGCAATCAGGAAGAAGGCTCTAAAGACAGGCGCAAAGGATGCGTTTGTAGAGGATTTGAGGGAAAAATTTGTTAGCGATTTCATCTTTCCCATGCTGAGGGCGAATGCAATTTATGAGGGGTATCTTCTCGGAACCTCCATTGCCCGTCCATTGATTGCTGAAGGGCAGATAAGGTATGCGAGAAGTATCGGAGCGGATGCGGTTGCGCACGGAGCAACTGGTAAAGGAAACGACCAGGTGAGGTTTGAACTTTCCTATTATTTTTTAGAACCAAAAATAAAAGCCATTGCTCCATGGAGGATATGGGATTTTAAGGGAAGGGCAGACCTGGTGAAGTATGCAAAGGAAAGGGGGCTTGAGGTTCCTGTGACAGTGGAGAAGCCCTACAGCATAGACAGGAATGCATACCATACAAGCTATGAGGGTGGCATACTTGAGGACCCATGGATGGAGCCTCCTGAAGACATGTGGACTTTGACCGTTTCACCGGAAAAGGCTCCGGATAAACCAGAGGTGATAGAGATTGAGTTTGAAAATGGAAATCCTGTTGCTATAAACGGCGAAAGGCTTTCTCCATTTAAACTTCTTGAAAAATTGAACGAGATAGGAGGCAGAAACGGAGTTGGCAGGAATGATGTGGTTGAAAACAGGTATGTGGGAATGAAGTCAAGGGGGGTTTATGAAACTCCAGGAGGGACAATCCTCCATATTGCCCACAGAGCCATTGAATCAATAACAATGGACAGGGAGGTCATGAGGATAAGGGATTCCCTTATACCAAAGTATTCCGAACTCATTTACTACGGTTACTGGTTTTCTCCTGAAAGAGAACTCCTTCAAGCGATGATTGATAAAAGCCAGGAGAATGTCACAGGGGTGGTAAGGCTCAAGATTTATAAAGGAAATGTGATTGTTACAGGGAGAAAATCAGAGTTTTCTCTTTATAAGAAGTCGGTTGTTTCCTTTGAGGAAGAGGGAGGATTCAATATGAAGGATTCAACGGGCTTCATAAACATAAATGCATTGAGATTAAAACTCTTCAGTATGAGGAGAAAGGGGGATGATAAGAAAACTTTTTGACTTCTTCTCCAGTTATCTCGCCATAGACCTCGGAACAGCCAGCACCATAATTTACGAAAAAGGAAAAGGGATTGTTCTTAACGAACCATCTGTTGTCGCCATAAGGAGGAGTGAGAGGGGCGGATTTGAAATAGTAAGCATTGGAAAAGAGGCAAAGGAGATGCTTGGAAAAACTCCAGCAGGGATAGAGACAATAAGACCTCTTAAAGATGGGGTTATAGCAGATTTTACCCTCACCGAGATGATGCTGAAGGAGTTCATAAGAAGGGTTTCCCAGAACAGGGCTTTCTTTTTAAAAAAGAAGATTATAATATGTGTTCCCCACGGTGTAACCGATGTAGAAAGAAGGGCTGTGAAAGATTCGGCACAGCTCATAGCGAGGGAAGTTTACATAATTGAAGAGCCCATGGCTGCTGCAATAGGAGCAGGCTTACCTGTTCTTGAAGCATCTGGAAACATGGTTGTGGATATAGGAGGTGGAACAACAGAAGTTGCAGTTATTTCCCTCGGAGGAATTGTGACGAGCACATCAATGAGAGTGGCGGGCGACAAGATGGATGAGGCAATAATTGCTCACATCAAAAAGAAGTATAACCTCCTGATAGGTGAAAAGACCGCAGAGGAGATAAAGATAAACATAGGGAGTGCCTATCCGACAGGGGAAGAGAGGACAATGGAGGTTAAGGGAAGGGATATAGTTACAGGGATTCCAAAGACGGTTGAGGTTAAAGAGGATGAGGTGAGGGTCGCACTGGAGGGTCCGTTAAAGACCATAATAAACGGCATAAAGACAACGCTTGAGAAAACCCCTCCTGAGCTTGCAGGAGATATTGTGGAGAGAGGTATTGTGCTTACAGGAGGAGGGGCACTTTTGAGAAATATTGATATACTGATTAAGGAGGAAATCCATCTGCCTGTTTCAATAGCAGATGACCCTATAACATGCGTTGCAAGGGGAAGCGGAAAAGTTCTTGAATCCCCTGAACTGATGAGGAGAATTGTCGGATAAATTTTAGAGTTCTATCTTTTTGTATGAACCTATAGTTTTATAGAAAAGGGTAGAGGAAGAAAGGTTTTTGAGGGCATTTTTCACAGACGGGTCATCCTCATGCCCCTCAAATTCTACGAAGAATATGTATTCACCAAACTTTCTCCTTTCAGGATGGGGTCTTGATATTATCCGTGTCAAATTTATTTTTCTTTTCGCAAAGGCGCCAAGGGCTCTGTAAAGGGTTCCAGGGGCGTGTTTCAGAGAGAATACAACAGCAGTTTTATCCTCTCCGCTTCTTGGATTTTTTCCCTCTCCTATTACAAAAAAACTTGTTATGTTCTTTGGCTTCCTTGACCTGTCTTCGTATAACACATCCAGATTGTAAATTTTTGATGCCTCTTTACTTGCTATCGCAAGAGCTCCAGGAGTTTCTGATGATAGCCTCGCAGCCTCTGCGGTGCTTGACACCTCAATAATTTCTACTTCGGGCAGATTTTTTTTCAGCCAGTTTCTCATGTAGATAAGGGGATAAGGGTGGGAATATATCCTTTGAGGTTTCTCTCCCTTTCTTCCAAGTATGCAGAGTTTTATCCTTTTTGAAATTTCCTCTTTTATTCTAAGTCTGCTCCTTAAAAAATTTCTGCTCACGAGTTCGTCAACAGTATCATAAAGAAGCCCTCCGAAGGAGTTTTCTATGGGGACAAGGGCGAGGTCGCTTTCTTTTTTCATGAGAGCTTCAAATATCTCGTTTATAGTTTTGTATGGAAGGAATTCGCATCCTTCTTTCCACCTCTCCATTGCGAGGAGGTGTGAAAAACTTCCTTCGGGTCCGAGATAAGAAACCTTTAACATAATTCAAATATAATACCCCTTATCTGAAAAATCAAACCTTAAAACCCCCTCCTGGATGGCGAAGGCAAAGATTTTGATTTTTCTTGATTTTATCGTTTTTATATTATAAAATCTAAAAAATTACAAAGGAGGTGCAACATGCTTTTAAAGGTCTTAACACTTGTGTTAACCGCGGGGGTTTTCCCCTACACCTTCACCTACGAGGGAAGGCTCTATGACTCCAGTGGAAATGTCTATAACGGGCAGGCTGAATTTGTCTTAAAACTATACGATGTTCAGGAAGGCGGAAGTCCTTTGTGGGAGGAGAGCCATACAGTGGATGTTAAGGATGGCTTCTTCTCTATAAAGGTGGGGGATGTCAATCAGCTTCCAGAGCCTTTCCCATCTCCTGCATATCTTGGCATTGAAGTCAACTCCTCAGGTGAGATGAGTCCGAGGCTTGAGGTCGGAAGCGTGCCATTTTCTTTTATTTCTAAAAAAGCACTATCAACGGAGAGGAAGATACTCCATACACAAATACTGGGGCAGGAAATTTACCTGAATAAGTGTGTTTCTAACCCAAGTACTTGTTGTTATTACTCAAATCCGGTTTATTATCCTCTTCCAGGAGCTTCTCTACAGGGAGAAGTTGGAGGAAATGTGCTCGTTAAGTTTTCTACTCCGATTCAGGCTGGAAGCGGAAGCAATCCTGATGAGCAGAGAGGATATGTGTTTGTAATTTATTTGGACGGTGTAAGAATTCCAACCTCCATGACTTCCTGTGCCCCTCCTGTTCAGCATGGATTCTGTCCCATAACAATAAATCATCTCTTTACCAATCTTTCAAGGGGCGAGCACAAATTTGAGATATGGTATTGTCCTCTCAATCCCTATGTGACAGGTGAGGTAAAGACATGGGTTTATACATTTGATGTCATTGAATTGCCCTGAGAACAAACTCTCTCATTCTTTCTTGAAATACACTTATATCAAATCTCCTTGCGTGCTCCCTTATTTTTTCTGGTTCAAAATGCATCTTTTCAAATTTTTTAACTGCTTCAATTATGGCATCAGGAGTCTGTTCGTAAAAAAATATGCCGGTCTCATCCGGAATTACATTTTCAAGCACTCCTCCTTTTCCAAACGCTATTACCGGTCTCCCTGAAGCCATGCACTCCAGGGGGACAATTCCGAAGTCCTCTTCCTGAGGGAAAATCAGTGCAGAAGAGGTGGAATACAATTTTTTAAGGGTTTCATCGTCAACGGAACCGCAAAATTCTATGCTGGACGATGAAATCCTTTTTAATTGTTTGTAGGCGGGTCCACTTCCCACTATGAGCAGCTTTTTCCTGAGCCTATTAAATGCTGAAATCGCAATATCTATCTTTTTGTGAGGGAGAAGCCTTGACACGATGAGATAAAAATCTTCCGTTTTCTTTGCTATCCTGAAATTTTCAACCTCAATTGGCGGGTATATGATTACGCTATCTCTTCCGTATATTCTTTTTATTCTTTCCTGCATATTTTTGCAGGTAGTGATTATAAAGTCAGCACTTTGAATTCCTTTCATGTCTTCATTTTTTAGGTAATTTAAAAAGGTGTGAAGGTATATTTTTTTCATAAATGAGAACCTTTCATTTTCAAGGTATTGCTCTTTGAAGTATATAAATCTCGGCGGGGTATAGACATAGGCTATATGAATTGAGCCATTCTTTTTTATGCATTTTGCAAATGCTGATGATGAAGAAATGATGAGGTCATATCCTTTTAAGTCAAGATTTTTAAACGCGAGAGGATATAAGGGAAGGTATGTCCTGTGACCAAGAGAAGGAAGGTAGATTTTTTGAAGGAATGTAGTATTTATTTTTATCTCTTTAAAAAAAGGAAATGTCCCTTCGGGTTCGTAAACGGAAGTGAATAAATCTGCATTGGGAAATGTTTTCATAATTGCTATAACAACCCTTTCAGCCCCTCCTTTCTGGGTGAGGTAATCATGAACGACTGCTATTTTTTTATCCTGAAATTTCATCTATCAACTTTCTTATTTTATCGGAAATTTCCGCTGGAGAAAAGAGCTCATAGGAAAGCAGGATTTCATTTATTGTTTTTTCTTTTAATCTCTCATCACTGAAAATGGAAAGTATTTTTTCTGAAATTTCATCTTCTTTTGAAAACCACCATCCACAATTTTTTTCCTTTATGATTTTTCCAATCCCGCTTTCTTCTGGAACGAGAACAGGAACACCGCATGCCATAGCCTCTCCTATCACCCTTCCAAAGGGTTCATTATAAGATGTAAGGAGAACTAAATCGGATGCATTCATTATCATCTCCACATCTTCTCTGTATCCCAGAAACATCACATTCTCTTTGAGTTCTTCTTTTAATACCATACTTTTGATTTCTTCAAAGTATAACTCGTTTTGAAGCCTTCTCCTTCTTCCCCTGAAGACGACATCACCAACAATTAGAAGAAGGACATCAGGATATTTGCCTTTTATCACCTTTACTGCATTTATTGCCATTTCAATCCTTTTCCAGGGAGCAATCTGACCTATTACGCTTATGACAGGAAATTTTTTTTCAATGCCGAGTATCTTTTTTGCATATTTTGAATCAATGAATTTAAAAAATCTGTAGCCAACCGGGCTATATATCACTTTTGCCCTTTTTTCATCTTTTATTCCATATTTCTCCTTTGTGAATTCGGAGTTAAATATTAGAGCGCTTGAAAAGCGGATGAGAAGATGGGAAATGAATTTTGTGATAGAATTTTCCGGGAGTATATCCCTTATGTGGATGAGTGCTGGAATTCCGAACAGGAAAGAAGGGATAGATGCTATACCCGCTCTTATGCTGTTGGCATATATCAATGCCGGTTCCCATTTCTTAGAAAAGAGGAGAAGCCATAGACCCGCTCTTATGAAAGAGAGGAAAAATAGGAGAATGTGAAACGGATTCTTTTTAAAACCTATATCAAGGGAAGGTGCTCTCACCCACTTTATTCCCCTTTTTATTGCCAGTTCTGAAAGTTTTCCTGATGGACAGGCAAGGACGATTTCCTCGTCTTTTATTTCGGAAAGCATCTCTAAGAGGGAAATCTCCGCACCGCTCACGAGGGATGTGTGATTATAAAAGAGAATTTTCCTCTTACTTTTCATTTATGGATGTATTTCGGGGCAAATTCGTTTAATAAAAGTGATATTGCTTCTTCCTTTGTTTTTATCCTGTTTGCAATCATGTTGTTAATTATAAAATCCTTTGCCTTTCCCACAAGCGGGGAAGGTGGAATTCCGAGAATTTCCTGAATTTCAAATCCATCAAGAAGGGGCTTTATTTTCGTGGTCTTCATTTTTATCACCTCATCCTTAACCCTTCTTAAAAGCTCTTCCGCAAGGGCGAGCCTTTTTTCATAATCCAGTGAGCCTTTCGTAGATTTTATATCCGCAATAAGATGGTCAAGGGTTTCCCAGAGGTGGTCTCCAAGTTTATATATCAACCTTCTTATTGCTGAATCGGTCCATGATGCTGTGTATATGATCATATGTTCTTTAATTATAAATATGGCTTTATCTCTGATTTCTTTCGGAACTCCCCATCTTGTCAAAACCTTCTCGCATATCTCTGCAGAAACTTTTTGATGCCCATAATAAACCCATTTGCCTTTTTCAAATTTTTCAGTAAAAGCCTTTCCGAAATCGTGGAAAAATGCAGCAATTTTTAGGGCTGTTGATTTTCCCTTTAGAAGGCTCAATGTTCGGAGGCTATGGGAGAATATGTCTTCTGTATGATATGGTGTCTTCTGTTCCTTGTAAAGGGCAGGAACAATCTCGGGGATTATTTTTTCCATTACTCCGCACTCCCTTAACATGAAAAGAGAAGATGAAGGATCTGAAAGTTCAAAAATTTTCAGCATCTCCTCTCCTATTCTTTCTCCAGGTTCCTGTTGAAGGAGATGGGAAAGTTTTTTCATCTCTTCCCACAGGTTTTCTTCAATTGAGCATGAAATTTCTGAGGCAAACCGAACAGCCCTTATGATTCTTATAGGGTCCTCTCTCAGAGTTTTTTCAGGAGACCTGGGGGTTCTTATAATTTTCATGGAGAGGTCTGGTTTTCCGGAATCAAGAGGGTCAAGGATTTTTAATGACTTTTCTTTAAGCGGGATAACAAGAGTATTTATGGTGAAATCTCTGTGAAGGAGGTCAGTCTTAAGAGTTTTAAATTTTGAAGGTATGATTTCAATCTCTAAATCCTCTATTTTGAAAAGAATTCTTTCAAAACCCTTACCTGTTTGATACCTTATGGGAGGCGGAAAACGATGGACTCTCTGTAATACCCTTAAAAGCTCTTCCAGTCTTTCGCTTTCAAGAATAAGGACATCAATATCCCGAACCTTTCCTCCAGCGATTTCTGCTCTCGGATACCCACCTACTATATAACCTGTCAACCTCAGTTTCTTTACCGCTTCAACCAGTATCCCAATAGTTTTTTCTGCCCTTTCTTTCTCCATATTTTTATCCTTATCACAAAATAGGGATTTATGATATAAATGGATTCTTTCTCAATATGAAGGAGGACCTGTCTGGTCCAACTGAAACTCCGTAAATTTCTACACCAGTCAATTTTTCAATTCTCTGTAGATAATTCTTTGCCTCTTCGGGTAATGCTTCAAAGGATGATATCCCTGAAAGAGGGGATTTCCATCCAGCCATTACTTCGTATTCTGGCTTAACCCTTGAAAGGTCATTGACATCAGGAGGGTATTCGTCAATCTCCTTACCATCTATCGTGTAAGCAGTGCAGATGGCAATTTTATCAAGTCCGGAGAGGACATCCAGTTTCGTTATAATGAGCCCTTTCAATCCCCCTACTTCAACGGCTTTTCTCAATGCGGGTATATCAATCCATCCACATCTCCTCGGTCTGCCTGTAGTTGAGCCATACTCATTTCCTCTGTCTCTCAATGCATTTCCAATCTCGTCAAACAGTTCGGTTGGAAAGGGTCCTCCACCAACCCTTGTTGTGTATGCCTTTGATACACCGAGGACAGTTCCTATGCTTTCAGGAGGAACTCCTGCTCCTATTGCTACTTCTGCAGGGATTGTATTTGATGATGTAACATAAGGATAGGTTCCATGGTCTATGTCAAGCATGAAACCCTGTGCTCCCTCAAAGATGATTTTTTTCTTCTCCTCTATCCATTTTTTCAGGTATCTGGATGTGTCTTTTATGAAGGGCGAAAGAATATCTGCTGTTTTCATGTATTCGTCATAAATTTTTTGAAAGTCAAATCCCTCTCCACCAAGAACCCTTGTTATGTAAAGGTTTTTCTCCTCAAGAACATCTTTCAGGTGTTCTTTGAACAGCTCTGGTTTTAAAAGTTCATATATTCTTATTCCCCTCCTTCCAACCTTGTCTTCGTATGCTGGACCAATTCCCCTTCCAGTTGTTCCTATCTTTTTTGCTCCCCTCTTTTCTTCTCTTAAAATGTCTATGGCTTTGTGATATGGCATGATGAGGTGTGCCCTATCGCTTATAAACAACCTATTTTTTACATCTATCTTTTTTGCCTTGAGGTTTTCCAGTTCTTTTATCAAAACCAGCGGGTCTATTACTACTCCGTTTCCTATCACACATTTGACCCCGGGATGGGTTATTCCTGATGGAAGAAGGTGAAATATGAATTTTTCTCCCTCAATCACTACAGTATGTCCTGCATTATTACCCCCATTGAACCTTACCACCACATCTGCTTCCCTTGCAAGATAATCCACCACCTTACCTTTTCCCTCATCTCCCCATTGAGCTCCTACTATCGTTACATTTCCCATTTTTATCCTCCTTATCCAGTTATACATTTCGGTTGATTTTTTTCAAGGATTTCATAAAATGACACAAAGGAGTTAAAAAACGAAAGGAGGGTTCCATGAAGAGCGATTTTTTTAAGGGAATTGTGCAATGGGAGATAAAAAAAGAAGGGCTTGAGAGAAGTTTTAAACTTCCTGTGTTTTACTATGATAATACCTCTATCACTGCGATTTATACAGCCTCAACTTCTAAAGTAAAAAAATACCTGCCCCATTCAGAGATGTATCCGGTTGAGCTGTTTCCAGGAAGATGCCTTGTAGGGTTCACTGCCTTTGAATACAGAAATACGGATATAAATCCCTATAATGAGTTTTCCATCTCCATTCCCATAAGTTTTGGTAAGAAGGCGTTTCCGGGAATAGGTATTTTGAGGCAGATGTTAAAGAGGGCTTTTACTGTTTATATATGGCACCTTCCTGTTACCACCGAGATTGCAAGGTTCGGGGGTGTGGAGCTCTACGGTTATCCGAAATTTATAGCAAAGATAGAGTTTTCTGAGAAAGGTGATTTCGTAGAATGCAATCTCAGTGAAGGAAATGAGCATATCCTGACTCTGAGGGGAAAAAAACTCAAGACCTCAAAGGGAAAACAGATGAGATACATCACCTATTCTATAAAGGATGGAATACCACTTGTCGCAAATGTCTTTGTCAATCCGATAGAGTTTGCACAGAGTATGAATCCTTCATCTGCTGAAATTGAAATAGGAAAAGAGCATCCCATTTGTAAGGAACTTCAGGAAATAGAACTGGGGGAATACCCCATTCTTTATCAATACATCCCTCTAAATGAGGCAATACTTTTTGGACCAAGAAACCTCATTGATAGATGAACGAAATTTTGAGGGAACATCCTTATTTAGGAAGGGATGAACTTGCATTGTATGTGCTTGAAGCGGGCAGGAAATTTAAGGAAAAGTATATAATTCCGAATGCCCATGAACTTGATAAAAAGCTCCTTCTACAACCTCAATATCATCCAGATGAAATAGTAAGAAAGGGATGTGAGTTCAGGTTTTTTAGCCTTCCAATTCCAAAATTTATTGGTGGACTTGGAGGGGGTCCCTTGCATGTTTCATTGCTTATGGAGGAACTCTGTTCCGGATGCGCAGGAATAGCAAATATCTTTGGAGCCCATTATCTCGGACTTGCAGGAGCACTTGTGTCAGGAGACCTTTATATTTATGGAAATTTTGTTTCAGAGGTTGTGAAGGGAGAAAGGGAGAATAAGCCAGTTATATTTTCGGCAGCAATAACAGAACCGACAGCAGGAACGGATGTGGAGGAGAGGGAACTCCTTCAAAGGGCTAAACTTGTTCTTTCAGCGAAGAGGGTTGAGAACGGCTATCTTCTAAATGGAAGGAAGGTTTTTATAAGCAACGGAAGCATTGCAGATTACAACATAGTTGTATGTGCAATTGATAAGAGCAGACCACTTGAGACATTCAGCGGTTTCGTTGTTCCAAAAGGCACCAAAGGCTTTTCTGCTGGAAGAATTGAACTGAAGATGGGGCAGAGGGCATGTCATGCAGCAGAACTTGTTTTTGAAGACTGTTTTATTCCTGAGGAGAACAGGGTTGGGACAGAAGGTGACGGAATGCTCGCTGTTGAACTCGTCCTTTCTGCCTCAAGGGGACCGGTGGGAGCCATAGCAACAGGCATTGCGAGGGGAGCATACGAAAAAGCACTTGAGTTTGCAACAAATAAAAAAACAAAAAGCGGAAGGTTGATTGATAAGCAATGGGTTCAGTTAACCCTTGCAGATATGGATGCAATGATAAGAATGGCAAGAAACGCCTATATTCAGGCTTCCATTTTCTTTGACAGATTTATCCTTAATAAAATAATGAGAGGTCTTCCGCAGAGCAGAATTCTCGGAGGAATTTTTAAGAGCAAATCATTTATTAACCTCACAAAGAGAGATTCCCTCAAAAGGATATGGGCTGAGTTCATAAAAAGGAGGATAGATGGGAGAAATCTTTATACATCCTTTGGACTATCTTCCTTTGCGAAATTTTCCTGTAGCGACATTGCAGTGAAGGTATGCCTTATGGCCATGAGAATTCTCGGTGCTGAGGGAATTGAGGAGAGAAATTTTGTTGAAAAATACATGAGGGATGCAAAATTGACCCAGATTTATGAAGGGACAAATCAGCTGAACAGATGGACCCTCTTTAAAACCCTGGTGAAAAAATGAACGGAGAAAAGAAGTTAATAATTGATATGACTGAAAAGTTCACCAAAAAGGAACTCCTTCCATACATATCCCAGTTTGATATGTATCCTCTCATTCCCCATCGTTTTGATCCGGGCGAAAAATTTTTTGAACTGGGAATAAATGAAATTGTAAAGACAGAGGATTTTCGGACAATCGTGGAAGTGGTTATGAAAATCTCTGAATTCTGTGCCGGATTTGGAGCCTTCTTTGCATACATAATCGCGGGTGAGATTCTAAAAATGAAATGCGAAATGGAATTTGACGGTATAGCATCCATTGGTATTTTTGAAGATGAGGATTTGGAAATAGAGAGGGGAGGAAGGTTTGGTATGAAAATTGAGGATGGGAAGATAAAGGGGACAAAAAAATCGGTTTTCCTTTCTCCGCTGGCAAAAATTTTTGCTATTTTCTGCGAGGATAGTGGGAAAAAGGCAATTGCCTGGATAAAAAGGGATGAGGTTGAGGTTAAGGAATCAATCGGTCTCATCGGAATAAGAGCCTGTCCCTGTGCCGATATCCTCATTAAAAATTCAGTTAAGCCTTTGAAAATAGTTCCTGCGGATGAACTTTTTCATTATACCATTTCCCTTATATGCCTTTTTTCCTCAGCCTGTGCCTGCTCTACAGCACTTTCTGCAATTGAGAAGGCATCTTCTTATGCAAGAGAGAGGTATCAGGGTGGGAATCTAATAATTGAATACGATGCAATAAAACTGATGATCTCACAAAACAGGGGTTTGCTTGAGACCTGCGTGGGTTCGGTTTTGAAATCGGCGGAAAAATTTTCTCAAGATAGAAAGTCGTGGATTGATGTGATAGATTCAAAAATACTCGCCTCCGAGATAACAGTCAATGCCTGCCTTGATGCGATTCAGATTTTTGGGGGATACGGATACATGAGGGATTACGAGGTTGAAAAGAGGTTCAGAGATGCGGTTGCCCTTTCCCATCTGCCCTTTGACACCTCAAGAGCCTCCCTTTACCTCCATTTTTTACATGAGCATTTTTAGAGGTTTTGAATAGATGAGAGTAAAAGAAGGAGGAAAAAGATGGAAGTTTTGAAGAAAAAAGGAAGGATAGGCAGAATTTTTCTGTTTCTGTGTGCGGGTCTTCTCTTTTATAAACCGCTCAATCTATTGGCAGTTGACTTTGAGAGGATGCAGAAAGAAATTGACGGTTATCTGGCGGGGAAGAAGTTTAATTTTGAAAAAACCTATATAATTAAAATAGGAACCCTTGCTCCTGAAAGAACTCCGTGGACCGACATTCCGAGAAACTACATAATTCCAAAAATTCTTGATGTCAGCAATGGAAAGGTAAAAGTGGTGCTTTACAGTAGCGGAGTAATGGGTGATGACCCGGATGTGGTGAGGAAGGTCAGGCTTGGTCAGCTTCAGGGATGTGGATGCACTGCTACCGGACTATACATTCTTGCACCAGAACTCTCAGTTTTTTCTCTTCCATTCATGTTTTCAGATTATGAGGAGGTAAATTATGTTCTTGATAAACTGAGACCCGAGATAGACGCTATACTTAAAAAGAGAAATCTCTTCCCCTTTGCAATAATTCATACGGGATTCATGTTTCTTTTCTCAAAGGAGATGATAAATTCTCTCAATACGATGAGGAAAAACAAGGTTCTGACATGGTTCGGTAAGATTGAGCAGGAGACATTGAAGACTCTGGGTATAAATCCAATTCCCCTTTCTGTTCCAGAGGTTGTTATGGGATTGAGAAGCGGTCTCATAACTGCTCACTTTTCTCCTCCTGTATGGTCGCTCAGTGCTCAGGCATACCTTTCAACCCCTTTCAGTATGGAGCCTCCCTTTTTCTATGCTCCTGCAGGTGTGATTGTTGATGCTAACAGCATAAAGGATATTCCGTCCGAAGCGATTTCCCTTACCAGGGATGTAATGAAGATTGGCGAGAGATACTGGGCTGAGGCAGTTGTGGAGTATGAGCAGAAGGCAATTTCAGCGTTTAAGGAGATGGGGATAAAATTTGTCAGAATGGAAGAGGGCGACATAAAGGAGGTAAAGAAGAAATCTGAGGAACTATGGTGGAGACTGGCAGAGGAGGGGTTATATCCGAGGGATTTTCTGGAGAAGGTAATCAGGGCAAAGGAAGAATTTAAATTGAAAATAAAGAGGTAATTCACTTCAAAAATTTCTTGACCTTTGATAAAAAAGGTATTTAAATTGTTACAAAGAAGCGGAGGTGAGCTATGGTTAGAGAACTGATAGAAAAAATTGCAAAGGCACTGGTGGACAATCCTGATAAGGTGGAGGTAAAGGAAGTAGAAGGGGAGCATATCTCAGTTCTTGAATTGAGGGTGGCTAAAGAGGATGTAGGAAAAATCATCGGAAAGGGTGGAGCGCACGCTCAGGCGATAAGGAACATACTAAAGGCTATATCAAGGAAGAAGGGGAAGAAATACAACCTTGAAATTCTGGACTGAAGATTGAAACCGAAAATTTTCTGGATAATTTATCATGTTGAAAGGATATCAAAAGTTAAAAGGAATGTTCTTACATGGTGTAAGAAGTTAGGAGGGGAGATTATTCTTTTTCATTGTATTCCTTATGAGAGCGGACAGTCTTTTCCGTTTCAATTCATACCGGAAGAGAATATAAAAGAGGCAATAGAAGAAAAAAGAGAGTCTGCGGAAAAGCTGTTTAAAAATCTGAAGATGGAATTTGAAAAGGAAGGGGTTTCCCTTTCTTACCAGATAAAAGCAGGATACATATTTCTTGAAAGTGTAAGTGCAATACGGAGGCTCTCTCCAGATGTGGTGCTTCTTACTCCTGAGGGAGGAGAATTTATGCCTTTTTTCATTGGTTCTAACACACTGAGGATACTGAGAGAGGTGGACAGAGATATACTTTTTTTAAAGTCAAAAAGGGCGGAGGTTGAAAGTGTGATTTTTCCAGTTGACCTTTCAAGGTTTGCTTTGAAATGCGGAAGAAGGGCTTTTGAGATAGCAAAAATTTTTAATGTTCCCCTTGAGGTAATAAATGTGCTTGAGACGAAAGGACTTTCACTCTCACAGGACCTTCTCAAAGATTCAGCAATAAAAGTTGAGGAAAACCTTCGGAAAAAGATAGAGAAGGATTTTGGAGGATTCAGAGATGTGAAATGGAGTGTTCATGTGATTTCCGCAGAAAGCGCAATCAGTGGGATAATGGATTTCCTAAAGGAAAGGAAGAATTACATAATTGTGATGGGAAAGAAGGGATATTCACTCCTTCAGTTTATAACAGGAAATCTTGTTGAGAAGGTGGCAAGATACTCAACAGGAAATGTCTGGATTGTTTCTCAACCCCAGAAGAAAATTATGAAATGATGAAAAAATACTCAAAATATTATAAATATAAAAAGGAGGCGATAAAAATGAAATGGAGGGTGGTTCTTGCTCTGGTATTGGTAAGCTTCTTTCCAATGATTGGCAATGCTGTTGAAGTTTTGAAGATTGCAACTGTGGCACCGGATTCTTCTGAATGGATACAGATAGCGAGGGAGCTTTTAAAATATGTTGAGACGAACTCAAATAGTGAAGTTAAGGTTACACTTTATACGGGCGGAATAATGGGTGATGAGCCCGATGTTTTGAGAAAGATTCAGCTCAATCAGCTTCAGGGCGGAGGGTTTTCAGGACTCGGGCTTGGAAAAGTGGTTCCTGCTGTAAGGGCTCTTGAGCTTCCTCTTCTATTTAATAATTATGAAGAAGTGGATTATGTGCGTGAGAAGATTAGACCCATTTTGACGAAGATGTTTTCTGAAAAGGGATTTGAACTGGTTTTCTGGGCTGAGCAGGGTTTCATCTATGTTTTTACCGACAAGAAGATTTCAAATCTAAACGATTTCAAAGGAGTGAAGATGTGGGTATGGGCGCCGGATAATATGGCGCATGCCATATTTAAAGAGCTTTCGGATTACCTATCTCCTGTTCCCCTGGGACTTCCAGAGGTTCTGACATCCCTTCAGACTGGAATAATTAATGCCTTTTATGCCCCACCAGTTGCAGCAGTTTCCCTTCAGTGGACAACAAAGGTCAAATATATGTTGAATGTCCCGTTTGATTATGGAACAGGAGCACTTCTTATATCAAAGAAGGCTTACGATAAACTTTCTCCAGCTTCAAAAAAGGCTTTGATGGATGGAGTGAAAATCTATGAGCCAAAGATAATAAGTGCAATAAGGAAGGCGAACCAGAAGGCTATAGAGTTATTCCCTCAATACGGAGTTCAGCTCCTGAATGTTCCTCCTGAAGGGCTTGAAGAGGTGAGGGCAAAGGTGAGGAATGTATATACGAAGATGATCGGCGAACTATACACAAAGGAATTCCTTGATCTCGTGCTTAAAACACTTGAGGAATACAGAAAGACCCATTGAAAGGAGGAAAAATGAAAAGGGGGGTATTAGGAGGTCTGATTTTTGCTTTCCTTTTCAATTTTGAGGTTTTTTCCCAGCCAAGATATGTTATAAAGATGGGGACCCTTGCTCCTGAAGGTTCAACATGGATGAATATGTGGAAAGGGGTATCAAAATGGGTGGAGGAGAAAACAAAGGGTGAGATAAAATTTGTAACATATCCTGGAGGGGTAATGGGGGATGAGCCGGATATGGTGAGAAAACTTAAACTTGACCAGCTTCAGATGGGCGGTTTTACTGTGAATGGAATATACATGATAGCCCCGGAGATGCTCGTCCTTGAGCTTCCATTCCTTTTTAAGGACTATGGTGAGATAAACTATGTGAGGAAAAAACTTTTTGATAGGTTTAATGAGTTCTTTTTGAAAAGGGGTTTCGTCCTTATAGCATGGATTGACCAGGGGCTTATAAGGATGTATACAAAGGAAAGGGTTGAAAACCTTGAGCAGTTGAGAAAACAGAAGATGTGGGTATGGGCAGGTGAACCTGTTGCCATTGAGACATTCAAGGCATGGGGAGTAAATCCCATTCCGGCAAGTGTTCCTGAGGCACTTCCTTCCTTACAGACAGGTCTTGTGAATGCAATATATACAAGTCCACTTGCCTGTGTTGCCCTTCAATGGTATACGCAGATAAAATATATAATAGACCTTGACATAAGGTATGAACCTGCAGTAGTTGTTGAAAATAAATCTACCTATGATAAAACACCAAAGGAGTATCAGAAATATGTGAGAGAGGCTATGGAGATATTTCTTGATGATTTTTTGAGAGAAATCCAGCAGTCAAATGTAAAGTCCCTCGTAGGTATGTATGAACAGGGGATAAAGCCTGTTAAATGGAGTGAAGATGAAGTTAAAAAATTAGAAGAACTTTCAAGAAAGGTATGGTATGACCTCGCAGATAAACTTTATCCGAGAGAACTCCTTGAAGAGGTAATAAAAACTATTGAAGAATACAGAAGAGAGGTGAAAAAATGAAGGGAGAGAAAACAAAAATGGTGAGGACGGTGGTGAGTGTGGGGCTTTGTGTTTTTTTAATGAGCTGCTCGGCGATAAGGAAGCTCGGCATAAATTCAATGGCTCCAACGCTGAACGAGGTTGTAGGGGTTGGATACAAGCAGACGGACATCCAGTTTATGAAACTTGCTCTCCCAGCAAACCTGATAATGATTGAAGGAATGCTTGAGATGTCTCCGAACAATATGGTTCTTTTGAACATTCTCGCTCAGGGGTATTGTGGGTATGCCCTTGGATTTGTTGAGGATGATGACCCTGAATGGGCAAAGGTCCTTTATATAAAAGGGAGGGATTTTGCAATAAGGGCTCTGAAGACTAATAAAAAGTTCAGAAAGGCTCTTGAAAAAGGGGAGAGGTTTGAGGATGCGGTTTCAAAAATAAACGATGAGGAGTATGTCCCTTCCTTATTCTGGGCTGGTAACTGCTGGGGAGCATGGCTTAATCTTTCTTTAACTGACCCCAAGGCACTGTTTGACATTCCAAAGGTTCTCGCACTTATGAAGAAGGTTCTTGAACTCAATGATAAATTCTATTATGGCGGAGCCCATCTTTTTATGGCAACTTACTATGCAGGTCTTCCTCCGATGGCAGGAGGAGGTGTTGATAAGGCTCTTCCTGAATTTGAGAAGGTATTTCAGATATCGGAGAACAAATTCCTTCTTGCCCATGTTTTCTATGCAAAGTATTACGCTGCTTTGATAAAGGATGAAGAGCTCTTTGACAAGACAATTGATTATGTTCTCAATTTTGATATATCAAAGGCACCGGAACTCGCCCTCGTAAACACAATTTCAAAGGAGAAGGCGAAGAGATTGAGGGCTGAAAAGGAAAGGTATTTCTGATGAGATATTTTTGGGTCCTTTTGATCTCCCTGATATCCATTCCCGTTAATGCCCAGATACAGCCTTTAAAGGTTATAACGATAAGGATTGGGACGATTGTTCCTGAAAGGTCAAGCTGGATGAATCAAATTTACAGGTTTAACGAGTTTATAAAAAAGGAGACAAAGGGAAATCTGAAGTTTATATGGTATACAAGCGGGGTTGCAGGGGATGAACCGGAGATAATAGAAAAATTGAAGAGAAATGAACTTGATGGAGCAGGGCTGAGCGGTATGGGTCTTGGAAGGATTGTTCCTGATGTAAGGGTTCTTGAGCTTCCATTTCTTTTCAATGACTATGAGGAGGTTGATTATGTCCGGAGCAAAATCTCCCCCCTCCTTTCAAAGATATTCAATTCAAAGGGGTATGAGCTCATAGGATGGGTTGACCAGGGATTTGTATATTTTTTCTCAAAGGAGGAATTCAGGGATATTTCTCAGATTAAGGGGAAGAGGGTGTGGATATGGAAGGAGGACCCCCTCGCTGAAGCCCTTACAGATGGATTTCCTGAGGTAACGCCATACTTTGAAAAGGTAACCGTTCTTAAAAAAATTCTTGACGAGGGAATGGTGGATGTGATCTATTTTCCACCGATAGGAGTGATATCCTTCCAGCTTTATTACGGTGTGAAATATGTAATTACACCACCCATTACCTACGGACTTGGAGCCTTTGTCATAAAGAAAGATGTTTTTGATTCCCTTCCAGATGAGTATAAGGAGGTTATAAGAAAGGGAGCGGATGAGTTTTTCCCACAGTTTGTCAGGGAGGTGAGGAGGGAGACAGAGGAATCAATTTCTGCTCTAAACAAATTTGGAATAAAAAAGGTAACCCTTAATGAAAGCACCGTCTCCGAGCTCCGAAACAGGATGAGAAAGGTCTATGATAGTCTGATAGGAAAGCTCTATCCACAGTATCTTTTGACCCAGGTTCTAAGCACCCTTGCCCAGTTCAGGGTTGAAAGAAAATAAATGAGAAAAGTAGTTGATTGGATAAATAATTTTTTTGAAGGAATTGAGAGCTTTTTCATCGTCTTGTTTATAATTGTGATGCTCTTTTTGTCATTTTCCCAGGTGATTTTGAGGTTAGTCTTTCACATAGGTTTTGTGTGGGCAGATGATTTATTAAGGCATCTTGTTCTATGGGTTGGATTTATAGGAGCAAGTATAGCAACAAAGAAGAACAAGCACATAAACATAGACATCTTTTCAAGAACGCTTCCATTAAGGGCAAAACCATTTGTTGAATTTATCATTCTGATTTTTTCCGCGGTTATCGCATTCTTTCTCTTTCTCGCAGGTGTTAATTTCACAAAGATGGAAAAGGAGTTCATGGAGATGTCTGTCACATTGAAAATTCCTTTGTGGATTTTGATGCTGATTATACCAATTGCGTTCATGGCAATGAGTATAAGATTTTTTGTAAATGGTATTTTTAAACTATGGGAGGGGGTAAGAGGAGGAGATGAAAAATGACACTCCTTGTAGTCCTTCTTCTTATCTTATTTCTTCTCTTTGGCGCTCCTTTATTTATTGTTGTAGGAAGCGCAGCCCTTTATTCCTTTAAAGTTTCTGGTCTTGAATCTGCAATAATCGTTCAGGAGATATACAAACTTGCCTCTGCGCCCGTTCTTGTTGCCCTTCCACTTTTTACCTTTGCTGGATACATGCTTGCAGAGAGCAGGGCACCACAGAGGCTTGTGAACATATCAAATGCCCTTGTCGGATGGCTTCCCGGAGGGTTTGGAATTGTGGCAATTGTTGCTTCATCCATATTCACTGCCCTGACAGGAGCATCAGGTGTTACAATAATAGCACTCGGAGGGCTCCTTTTACCAGCTCTATTGGCTGCAAAATATCCTGAGGATTTCTCACTCGGTCTGATAACAACTGCTGGAAGTCTCGGAATCCTTTTCCCTCCATCCCTCCCAGTTATAATCTATGGACTTGTGAGCGGGGTCAGCGTTGACAAGCTTTTTGTAGCAGGGCTTATTCCGGGAATACTCGTCATAGTTATTCTGAGCTCTTATTCCATTTACATAAGCCTTTTGAAGGGTATAAGGAGCGAGGCTGTTGGTTTCAGGGCATTCCTCAGGGCATTAAGGGAGGTTATATGGGAGGCACCCCTTCCATTTCTCATTGTCATTGGAATCTACACCGGTCTATTTACAATAAATGAGGCAGCAGCAGTTACTGCATTCTATGTTTTTGTGGTTGAGGTCTTTATAATAAGGGATATTCCTTTAAAGAAGATTCCTTCAATTGCAAAGGAAAGCATGGTTATGATCGGGAGTATAATTGTGATTCTTGGCGTCGCTCTTGGCTTTGCCAATTTCCTCGTTGACCAGCAGGTTCCAATGAAGATAATGGAGTTCTTAAAAAGGTTCTTCCATTCAAAGTATTCATTTCTCCTTGCCTTAAACATATTTTTGCTTATCGTTGGATGCACAATGGACATATTCTCAGCAACAATGGTTGTTGTTCCACTTATTGCCCCTATCGGGAATTACTTCGGGGTAGACCCTGTCCATCTCGGTATAATTTTCCTGACAAATCTGAGCATAGGATATATAACCCCACCTGTTGGAACAAGCCTTTTCATAGCAAGTTTCAGGTTCAACGAGCCAGTTATAAAACTCTACATTGTTTCCCTTCCCTGGCTTCTTCTTCTCCTCTTATCCCTTCTCATTATAACCTATTATCCCGACCTATCCCTATTTCTACTCAATTACATTCATGTTAGATAGATTCTTCTCTTTGAAATCTATCCACTTCTTCAGGACTTTTTCTTAAAAATTTTCCGAACTCCCCCTTTTCCGGGGACAACTCTGCTTCTTCCCTTTCCGATTTATTTTTCTTCTTTTGCGAAGGAGATGGAGGGGTTGTAATAGGGAAGGCTGGGAAGCAACCAATCTGATTTTTCACACCTTATCGGGAGGATTTTATCTGACATCTTTCCTCTGCTCCTTCCCTTGAAAAGGGAAGGTTGGGAAGGGTTTTCTATTCAAAATTTTTTCGTCAAATTTTTCTTATTCTTAAAAATCTCCCCCGACCCCTCTTTACAAAAGAGGGGAGTTAAAGGAAGATCTCCTTTACTCCTTCCCGAATTCATAGGGAGTGGTTATCCAAAAATCTCCCTCCTGTGTCCCCCCTCTTGAGAAGAGGGGGGAAGGAAAAAAGGGACTCTTATAAAGAGGGGAGAATTCTTCATTACTTTTCCCTCCCCTTCTTAAGGGGAGGGCGGGGGAGGGGTTCATCCTTTTAATAGGCTGAAGGCTTAAGGCGAAAGGCTGAAGAATAGGCACAAGGCTGAAGGCTTAAGGGCGTAATTTTGATATTTGAAACCTTTGATATAAAATAATTCCTTCAGCCTAAATTTAAGCCCGATTTCATTTTTCAATAGAAAGAAAGGCAGAACATCCTGATTGAATTAAACAAAAATATGAGTAAGGTTCAACTTCTTTTTCTTGATTTTCTTCTTCCGATAATGAAAAGAAAAATCATTCCTCCTGCAAATCCTCCTATGTGGGCAAACCATGCTATATTTCCACTCATCTGTGATGCACCTGCAATCTGCATGAGAAACCATATAAGGATGAAGAAGAATGCAGGAATCGGGACAATTCTCCAGAAGAAGAAGAAGAATGGTATTAAGGTATCAACCCTTGCAAAGGGATAAAGAATCATGTATGCACCGAGAACACCGGATATTGCACCGCTTGCCCCAATCATGGGCACATCAGATGACGGGTTCATGATTATGTGGGTGAGACTTGCCGATATCCCGCAGAGGATATAAAAAACGATGAATTTTATCTTTCCGAGGGCATCCTCAACATTGTTTCCAAATATCCAGAGGTATAACATGTTTCCGAGAAGGTGGAGGATTCCTCCGTGAAGGAACATGCATGTAAACAGGGTTAAAGGGATGGGGATTGGATTTCTGGGAGGAAAATCTTTCATGTTGACTATTTCCTCAGGAACCGCACCGTAAACGAAGATAAAATCCTTCAGTTTTGTTTCTGGAAGGGATATTTCATATATGAAAACTGCTATGTTTGAGATTATGAGGAGAATTGTTATTAAAGGAAAAGACCTCGTTGGATTTCTATCCCTTAAGGGAATCATATTTTAAAAAGAAGGGGGAGGATGGACCTCCCCCGGATTTTTTACATCTGTGGAAGCTCTATCTTCAGATATGGAACCTCAAATATAATCTGTGCAGCTCCGAGGACATTGTTGAAGGTGAACTGGGTTGCTGGTTTAAATCCGCATTCCGAGGCAGGAGCTGTGGTAAGATCTGGATAAAGATTGCTTCCCTTTAACGGGCAAAGGTCAATCTCAAGGGCTCCATGTAAAGATGGATCTTTCATCTTAAGATAAATTAATGCGGATGTAATAACTCCTATTGTATCTGTGTTTTTCTTCGGATATTCATTGTTATAATCTGTAGGTGCAGCTCCGTCCTCAGGAATTTCGTCGCCAAAATGGGAAGAATCACCAGTTTTTACATAGGTGGTAGCATATTCAGGTATTGATGTTGCATTTGTTTCTCCCTCAACAATCCATGCTCTCTTTGTTTTGCCATCATAAGGGTCCACCCACTCTTTGTCCTCTTCAATCAGAAGGTCTCTCAGACAAGGAACATCCTGAGCAAAAAGTTTTGATATATCAATCCTTAAGACATTTGGCAGTGATGAGGGTTTTCCATCTTTATCCTTTACTATCTGAAGGGGTCCGAGGAGGTTATTTATATCATCAATAGAAATTTTTGTCTCTGTAGATTTTCCTGAAAGGATATTAGAGAGTTTTGTTAGAATATCATTTAACTTATTAAGAAATTCCTGATTGAATCCGGAGGGGAAATAGAATTTAATCTCAACTCCTCCTTCACCCATATTTATAATCTCTTCTTTATTTCCGTCAAAATCCCTGTCAAGTGTATCCCTTCCTTTTCCTTTGACATTAAGTCTCAGGTAATCCCTTCCGCTTTGAAGAATAGGTTTTGTGTCATCACCCCCACCGGGTTTTCCATCTCCACCATCATAGAGTCCAACGAGATAACCTGACTGGTCAACAGGATTTGCTCCAAATACCTCATCTGCTTTTTTCAGGACATTTGAAAGCCTCTTTAGCGCAGTTGATAGGACATTTGGAATGTCATAATAAAGTTGGCGCTTTGAGAGATCAAGATTCCAGCACAAGAATGTTTCTTTTTCAAAGCCCAGGATTGTTGGAAGCATCCTCAAAAGACCTATCGGGTCATTGTTCATCCTCTCTCCGAGGGGACCAATGTTATTTAATATATTGGTTATAAATGTTGAGGGGACAGTTGTATCAAGGGAATTGAGAAGATTCAGAATTGCTTTTCCTGCTGAAGCAACTGCTCCAACCGCCTCAATCTCTGGAAAGCCTATTTTTCCATAAAGTTTAACATCAAGGAAGATGTTTCCCAGTGTTGTATTCATCTGCTCCTTTCCAAGTTGAACAGGGATTCCATCCTTCGGAAGTTCCCTCAGGAAATTCTGTCCCGCGACATCTTCAATTTTTTTGACCATTGCATCTATTTCGTCAACCCTTTGAGATAGGTCAGCAAGGTTTGTTCCAGCGAGACTGAGAACGAGGTCAAGAAGGGCTATGTCTGCCTGCGGGCTGAGTGCACCGACAAGGATGGAGTTTGTGAGGATGTTGTTCAGTTTGTCAACAACCCACAGGGCATCCGCAATAACAACACCGGAAAGGGCATCAGTATTTTCTGGATTTTTTTCCAGAATCTTCAGATACTCTTCCCTTGCTGTGTCAAAATCTCCCTGACTGATAAGATTGTCTGCCTTTTCCGTTGTTGTTCCCTTTCCTCCTACACATCCCATACCCACCAGTATAACCACTGCCCCTATCCCAATCAGTTTCTTTAGCTTCATCTCTTCACCTCCTTTTTTTATTTATTATAAATCCAGAAATTTATGGGTCAAGAAAATTTTTATCTCTTTGCCTTCTCTATTTCACTGAGAAGTTCCGGGTCAAAGGGATTTATATATGCGGCACTCTTGAGGTAAAAAATTGCCTCATCTTTTTTTCCCATCAGGTTCAGAACTTTTCCCTTCTGGAAATTTGCCGTGTAGTTAAACGGGTAATTTTTCAGGACAGAATCACATATCTTCAGGGCTTCTTCATACCTCCCAAGTTTCATGTAAAGGAAGGCAGTTTTGTTGAGGAGCTGGGGAGAACTTTCCCCTTTAATTTCCTTTTCATACTCAAACAGGGCTTCCTCAACAAATCCCCTTTCAAGTAATGTATCGCCGAGAACCTCATGTTTTCCCCTCTTTTTCTCTTTAACTTTTTCGTCCTTAAAGACTAATTTCTCAAGCTCTGCAGGGTTTGTCCTTTCAACCTTTTTTTTCACATACTCAATCCATTCCTTATAAAACTCATCAAATTTCATCTGGAGTTCATTCTCAAAGGCTGTAATTGCATCGGTTCCGTTTTCAACCGCATTCAGGACATTTAACAATCCCTTTATTCCCCTCTTCTGGATAAAGAGCTCCATCATTGTATAAACCTCTGCGAACGCGAGTGCAGCATCCTCTGCTGTTGGAAGTTTTGCAATTGATGGATGCATATCCTCCATCTTTATTAGTCTTCCTTCTTCCATCCTCCTTTTAAGAAGGTAAAGGTAAGAATCCGAAAGCCCCTCTCCGTCAAAGTATTTTGCTATTGCCTCCTGAAGCCACACAGGTGCATTATTCCTCGTGAGGTATGTCACTACATAGTGGATGTATTCATGCCTTAATGTCTTTGCCCATGGATAGCCCTGAACGAGAACCCTCGGTGTCAAAAGCATAATTTTGTTGAACTTACAGACCCCGACCGTTCCTGTGTTCATTATTTCCATCTCCTTAAGGGTTGTAGCCTTTGAAAAACTTTCTCTGTCAGGATATATTTCAATCCTTACCTTCTGAGGGTAATATCCGAAAATTTTTCCAACCTCATTGTATGCCTCTTCCAGTACTTCTTCTATAAAAAGCTTCATCACCTCATCCCTTTTTGTCAGACTTATTGAAAATTTTCCCTTCTCTATCCTTTCAGCATCCTTCATAATCTCCCATGTATTGCTTATAAGTTCTGGATAGAATCCATATCCCCTTTCTCCATACTCCCTCGTGAGGGATACAGATAGGTCATAGTTTCCCTTGTAAAAATGGAGGATGCCATTAAGGTATGTTCTTAATCCTTCATCCTTTACAAACTTTATTATCGTTTCCGCCTCCTCTATTCTGTTAGCCTCAAGTAAAGAAAGGAATTCGTCAACCCTTTCTTTTGCATATCCATTTATGGCAACTATGATTATTATGCTACTTAATAATCTCCTCATAATACCTCCTGTTTTCTTCCTCATGCCTCTTTGGCAGTCCCCTTTTGAGTATTTCAATGACATCCTTTCTCAATTCCTTTAAAAATGTTTCCTCTTTTTCCGGTATCTCAACCCTTTCCGTTGAAAGCTCCCTTCCCATTTCTTCACCCTCTCTCAGGAACCTCGCCATTCCTTTCCATCCCTCTTCAATCTCTGATATCCTCTGCGATACCTCATTTTCTGCACCTTTTAGTGCGTTTATGGCTTTTTCCTCTGAATCAATTGCGTTTTCCATCAACCTTCCCCTGAGCATTCCTTCTGCATCTTCCATGTGCCTTTCCGCCTCTTTAAGCGATGGAACCACATCTCCAACTTTTGAAGATAAATCATCTGTCTCTTTTCTTATTCCTGCCTGCTTTTCTCCCATTCTCTGTGCTTCATCCACTGGAATTTCCTCATAGACCCTGTTCTCCTTCAATATCCTTTCTCTCAATTCCCTCGCCTTCCTTGCGAGTTCAAAAAATTCCCTTTCGTATGCTCCTGCCATCTCGCTTGCCCATTCAAAATCTTGCAAATACCCTGCCGATTCCCGCCTTTTACCTGCTTCAAAGGCAAGTTTTGAATTTTTGAGGAGTTCTTTTAAGGCATCCGGTTCTCCTTTCAGCTTATTTTTGATGATTTGCCTGATTTTCGGATTCTTTAGAAGCTTTTCCGTCCTCTTAATTAATGATTCAAAGTCTTCCTCAGGAGAGCCACCCATACAGCGTGAGACTGCTCCCTCTGTTTCATTTTTCAATTGTGTCTCCTTTTCTATAAGGGAGGATATTTTCTCCCTCGCCTCCTGTAGTTTTTTGAATAATTCAGGATTTCCTCCCATTGCAATGCTCCTTCCCGCACTTTCAAGGTTCTTTATGAGTTCCTCAAGGTTTTGAATGTATTGGTCAAGCGATTTTTCCTTTCCCTCCATTGATTCTACAGACCTGAGGGCATCCGGATTTATGAATTCCGTAAGGATTTCCGATGGAAGTTGAGATATAAGCCCCTTTAACCTCTCCATCTCCTCCTCTGCCTTTTTTGTGAGTATCTCCGCAAGCTCCTTTTTGCCCTCCCTTAAAGACTCCTTAGCCATCTCAAGCAACTTTTTGATTCTTTCTGCAGTCGCATAGGCATCTGAGATTGTCTGGAGCCTCAATTCCTCCGTAAATTTGTAAACTATTTCTTCTGCTTCTGAAACTGCTTCCTTTCTCATTTCAGAAGAGGTCATCTTCTTCAGGTTTTCAAGTCTTTCAGGAAGGGAAAAGAGAAATGATTTTAACGAATTTGAAATCTCGGCAGTTCCGATGTCTTTCTTTATCATCTCCGCATCCCTTTTTAAGCGATTTGTTTCTTCTATCAGTTTTTTACCATGAATTTTTCCCTTGAAATACCCGATTGTTCCTGCCAGCAAACGGACACTTTTTTCGTAAAGGGCTCTTATCTCCTTAATCTTCTGCTCGTGGGCAGAGAATTCTCCGATAATGTGGATTTTTCTCTTCTCGGACCTTGATATTTTTGGACCGCTGACAGCATCGTTATCCATAACCTCTATGTAGAAATAAACCTCCATATCTCCTGGAAATTTTGATGCTTCAATGAGAAACTTCCCTTCTTCCCTTTTTGAATCCCCTGAAATTTTTTCATAGTTATTCCTCAATTCCCTTCCTGAAAAAAGGTAAACGAGTTGAATGGAGGAAATCCCGTAATCGTCAGAGGCTGAGAAATAAACCTCAATATCCCTTTCTCCCTTTTTCATTACTATATCACCACGGGGAGAGATGAGTTCCACCTCTGGATATTCGTCGGTTTGCAGTTCAAAATAGAAAGGTGAAAAGTGCCTTATTGAAAACCTGCTCTCTATTTGAACCTCAAACTCACACTCCCTTTCCATTGTGAATTCAGTTCTGAATTTGTCTCCTTCTTTTTTAAAGGGTATTTTCTCCTCGCAGATTTTGAAAGATGGCACTCCCTTTGTATTGACGAGTTTCGCAGCTATCTCAACCCTTGAACCCTTCAAAACCTTAAACCTTCCATTTGATGACTTCACTTCATAGGCTCCAAGTTTTGTGTATGAAGGAGGGGTTATTCTTAAAATTGCTTCCTTGAATATATCAGGTGAGTAGGAGGATTTTTTTTCTATTTTGATAAAAGAGAGGGAGAAGTAGGCACCGCAGGCAAGGATAAAAGAAAGATAGATGGGGTATGGTGGAATATTCTTTTTAATGAAGTCTTTGGCAGGGATGAGGAGGTTCAATACTCTTTTCAAAAAAAGAATTTTCAGTTCCAGAGATTCCCAGGGGTTCCTGGAGTTTGAAACCTCAATGGCATTTCTCAGCTCCTCCCCGCTTCCTGCGAGAGAACCTATCTTTTCCCTGGCGTCTTTAAGTTGAAGGATAAACGAAAGAATTGTGAGAAATGTCCCGCAGATGAACCTTAAAAAGTTTGTAAACTCAATCCGAAGAAACAAAAGGATAATCTCTGTAAAGAGCAGAATGGCGATACCCATGAGGAAGCCTTTTAAAAGGGAAAAAAGGGCAAAGAGGGCAAAAAAAATCCTGTATTTCTTTTTTAGTTCCTTTTGGTAATCCTCATATACCCTTTTCAGATTTTCTTCCATGTTTTATATTCTTTTCCAGATGAAAGGATTATGCAACTTTTTGAAAAGGCTGAGGGCTTAAGGCAGTAGGCTGAAGGAGAAAGAAGGCTGGGGAGAAATTAATCTGATCTCTTTCCTTTGCTCCTTTGCGATTTATTTTCCCTCCCCTTCTTTTTTTACCTTACCCCCTCCTTTCGTAAAGGAGGGTTGGGGAGGATTTCATCTCCTCCCTGTGTCCCCCCTCTTTCCAAGAGGGGTAAGATTTAAGGATGCAAGGGGAGAGTTGGGAAAAGATTATCTGATTTGTTTGCTTTGCTTCTTTCCGATTTACTTTCCCTCCCCTTCGTAAGGGGAGGGTGAGGGAGGGGTTCTTCTAAATAACCTCGTCCAATTTATACAAAACCTTAAATTTTTCAAAATACTTGACTTTAAGAATTTTTTATGAGATGATTTGATTATGGAAGTTTCCATAGAAGAGATTGAGAAGAGGATGAAGAGGCTGGAGATAATCTACGATGAGGTATTAAAGGAGAGGTTTGCTCATATTGATGAGAGGTTCAATATACTGGAAATGAGGTTGAATACTCTGGATTTGAGGTTGAATGCTTTATATGAGAAGACAGAGAGGGATAAGACGGAACTTATAGAGAGGATGGAAAGGGGGTTGGCATCTTTGAGGGTTGAACTTATTGAAAGGATGGAGAGGGATAAGACGGAATTGATAGAAAGAATAGAAAAAGGGCTCTCATCTGTCAGGGTTGAACTCATAGAGAGAATGGAGAGGGACAAAACAGAACTTATAGAAAGGATGGAGAAGGATAAAAGGACGATAATTTTGTGGTTTATAGGTGCAATGCTTGCATTTTCAACACTGAACATTACAGCCATGTGGGCAATCCTTTCCATGGCTTTGAAATAGGAAAAAACTTAAAAATTATGTTTGATACTAAAAAGTGGAGAAATATAAGGGCAGAAAGAAAAAAATTTGGAATAACCCCTAAAAAGCACATACGATTTTGCTTTGTACTGAACATATAGATTATTACCACTTTGTGAGTGTCTCCCCATTTTTATTTTTTTATCTTTTTTGGCGAAAGGGATATGTTGATAAATGGGAATTATTTTATCAAGTATGAATGGTGGGAAGAGGGCGATTT
>Ga0272445_1000407_pt1 | contig 40698 bp, 36 predicted proteins | sample YNPCB0031_FD_194404 | JGI IMG/M metagenome (GOLD analysis project Ga0272445, IMG submission 194404) | Hot spring sediment microbial communities from Yellowstone National Park, WY, United States - YNP-CB-003-1 | ecosystem: Environmental > Aquatic > Thermal springs > Hot (42-90C) > Sediment... | reverse complement strand
AAAATAGGAGAACCAAATGAAAGTACCCTTTATTAATCTATCTGTTTCAGACAAAGTTGTAGAAAAAGAAATAAAAAATAAAATCTTGGATATAATAAAACGTAAAGAATTTATATTAGGTAAAGAAGTAAAAGAATTTGAAGAAAAGTTTGCAGAATATATTGGCTGTAATTATGCAGTAGGAGTATCTTCAGGTTCAGCGGCACTACTTTTATCTTTAAAATCCTTAGATATAAAAGATGGAGATTATGTTATAACAACACCGTTTACTTTCACTGCTACTGCTGAGGTTATACTACATTGTAATGCAAAAATAATTTTTGCTGATATTGATGAGAAAACATATAATATATCACCACAAGAGATTGAAGAATGTGTTAAAAAATTTGGACAGAAAATAAAAGCAGTCATTCCTGTTCATTTATATGGTCAACCTTGTGATATGGAGAAAATTGTTGAGATATGTAAAAAGCATAATGTTAAAATAATAGAAGATGCGGCACAAGCACATGGGGCAGAAGTTGAGTTCAGATTTAAGAATTCAGAATTAAGAGTAAATAAAGTAGTAGACGCTTCTAACCCTGTAGCGAAGCGAAGTGGGGTTCAGCGTCGAAAAGTTGGTTCAATAGGTGATTTAGGATGTTTCAGTTTTTATCCTACAAAAAATTTAGGTTGTTATGGTGATGGTGGGTTGGTTACAACTGATGACAAAAATCTTTATGAAAAATTGTTGAGATTAAGAAATCATGGTAGAGTTGAACATTATTTATACAAACACATAGGTTTTAATGCAAGGTTAGATAATTTACAAGCAGCAATACTTTTAGTGAAACTTAAATACTTAGATAAATGGAATAAAGAAAGACAAAAAATTGCCGAGATTTATAATAAAGAGTTAGCAAGTGTTGGCGATATTGTTACACCTTATGTTCAACCGAATGTTTCTCATGTTTATCATCTTTATGTTATAAGGACAAAATATAGAGACAAATTGATGGAGTTCTTAAAAAACAATGGTATAGGATGTGCAATACAATATGCAGTTCCGCTCAACTTACAACCCGCATATAAAGGTAAATATGAAACAGTTAACGGGCTTAAAATTGTACAAAAAGTTGCAAACGAAGTGTTAAGTTTGCCAATATATCCTGGTCTTAAAGAATCACAGATTGAATATGTCGTTAACAAAATAAAACAATTTTTTAAAAACATATAAATTTGGTAGCCACAGCCTTCAGCCTGCGAATTAAGAAAGAAGTTTCATATGAAAATTTTAGTAACAGGTGGTGCTGGGTTTATAGGTTCATTTTTAGTTGATGAACTTGTAAGAAGAAAACATGAAGTTATAATTTACGATGTTCTTGATAAACAAGTCCATATTGATGGTAAAACACCATATTATTTAAATAAAAAAGCAGAGTTTGTTCAAGCAGATATAAGAGATTATGAAAAGTTGAAGAAGACAATTTTGGATAACAAAATTGAAGTTATTTATCATCTTGCAGCAAAAGTTGGTGTTGGACAATCACAATATCAAATAAAAGAATATATGGATGTTAATGTTGGAGGAACAAGTAACCTTTTGGATATTTTAGTCAATTACAAAACTAATGTTAAAAGACTAATTGTTGCATCATCAATGTCAACATATGGTGAAGGAATTTATTTTTGCAAAAAATGTAATTATTATTTCCAACCTGATTTAAGAACTGAGGAGCAACTTAGCAAAAACTTGTGGGAAATTTTTTGTCCAAAATGTAAAAATATAGCAGTACCCAAACCTACACCTGAAACTGCAAAACAGATCTGTCATTCAATTTATGCGTTGTCAAAGAAAGTACAAGAAGAGATGTGTTTAATAATTGGTAAAACATACAAAATACCAACAGTTGCATTGAGATTTTTTAATGTTTATGGACCGAGACAATCGTTATCAAATCCTTACACAGGTGTTGCAGCAATATTTATGTCAAGAATAAAAAATAATAAACCACCTGTAATTTTTGAAGATGGGTTACAAACAAGAGATTTTGTGTATGTCACAGATGTAGTCCAAGCATGTATTTTAGCATTAAATGAAAAAGCAAATTACCAAGTTTACAATGTAGGATGTGGAAAACCAATAAAAATTTTAGATGTAGCAAAAACCATAACTAAAATTTATAAAAAAGATATAGAGCCAGAGATAAGAAACAAATATCGTAAAGGTGATATTCGTCATTGTTTTGCTAATATAAAAAAGATTAAAAAAGAACTTGGGTTTAAACCAAAAGTAAGTTTTGAAGAAGGTATTAAAAAACTTGTCTTATGGTCAAAAACGGCACAAGCAATTGATTTTTATGAAAAAGCAGAGGAAGAGTTAAGAGAAAAAGGGTTGCTATGATTAAAAAATTTGTTAGAGGAGGAAAAATATGCGATTATTAAAATATAATATTTCAAAAAAAGTTTATCCACATATTACAACTTCTAAAAACATATGTGGAGGTTCTACGGTAATTTCTGGCACACGGATTCCTGTATGGTCTATTATTGCATTATATAAAAGTGGGTTGTCTATAGAAGAAATAATAAAAGAATTTCCTTATGTACCACCTGCAAAAATTTATAGTGCATTTTTGTATTATTCTGAAAATAAACAGGAAATTGAGAAAGAAATAAAAGAGAATATGGATGAAACAAAATGGAAAAAACTAACAGATAAGTTTAGTAAAAAGAATAAATGATAAAATTATATTTTGATGAGAATATTCTTTTAAACAAATAAAAATATTTGTAGCTGCAAAGCGTAGCTTTGCTAAAATAAATGTGAAATAGAAAAAGGACTTTTATGAAAATAATAATAACAGGTGGGTGTGGATTCATAGGAACAAATGCAGCATTGTTCCATTTAAAAAAGAAACACAAAGTTGTTGTTATAGACAACTTATCTCGTCGTGGGACAGAAGTAAATCTATCTTTATTAAAAAAATATAAAAATCTTAAATTTTATAAAGTCGATATAAGAGACAAAGAAAAAATTGAAAAAATTTTTTCACAAAACAAAGATGTTGATATAGTATACCATCTTGCAGCACAAGTTGCAGTAACAACTTCTGTTTTAAATCCATACGAAGATTTTGAAATCAATGCTTTAGGAACAATAAATGTTTTAGAAGCAGTAAGAAAATACACACCTAAAACATTTTTTATATTTTCTTCAACAAACAAAGTTTATGGCGGAATGGAAAATATAAAGATAGAAGAAAGAAATGGTAGGTATTTCGCAGTAGATTATCCTAACGGTATTGATGAAAACTTTAACTTAGATTTTCATTCACCATATGGTTGTTCAAAAGGTGCGGCTGACCAGTATGTTAGAGATTATTCAAGAATTTATGGGTTAGATACAGTTGTGTTTCGTCAATCTTGTATTTATGGACCAAACCAGTTTGGTATAGAAGACCAGGGATGGGTTGCATATTTTTGTATCCAAGCAATGTTTGATAAAGAAATAACAATATATGGTGATGGGAAACAAGTCAGAGATGTTTTATATATTGACGACTTAATAGATGCATATTGGCTTTCATATAAAAACAGAAAAAAAGTTAAAGGCGAAATTTTTAATATTGGCGGTGGGCCACAAAACCAAGTCGGTATATTAGAGTTTATAGAATATCTTAAGAAAAAACTTAATAAACCTATAAGATACAAATTTTCTGGTTGGCGTCCTGGTGACCAAAAATACTTTGTATCAGATAATTCTAAACTATATAAATATCTGAACTGGACTCCGAAAATATCAATGCAAGAAGGTGTTGACAAACTTATAAATTGGATAGAAAAAAATAAACACATAATTTCAAAATTTTATAAATAAATATGATAAACAAAATTTTATCTTTCTCAACATTAAAAATTTGTATAATAATTTTTGTAATAGCATTGATTCCGCGGTTCAGTTGGTTTTTTGTAAAAGGTAAAAATTTAGATATAACAATCCCAGCAGGTGGTGATGCTATAGGATATGACCAACTTGCAGTAAACTTAATAAAATATCATCAATATGCATTCACTCCTGGAAAACCTACTGCATACAGAGAACCTGTTTATCCATACTTTTTAGCAATAATATATTCTATCTTTGGGTTGAGCAACTACACTGCAGTAAGAGTTGTACAAATTTTTATAAGTTCATTAACTTGTGTTATAATTTTTTTGTTAGCAAAAGATTTGTTTGACAAAAAAGTTGCCTTGTTGTCATCATTTATAAGTTGTTTTTGGCCACATTTTGTGTATTATTCAACGACAATTTTAAGAGAAACACTATTTTGTTTTTTGTTAGTCCTATGTGTATATTTTTTGAACAAGGTGTATCAGCAGAAAGAGTTTAAATCAGTAAATTCTATAATTGCAGGGATAATGTGTGGATTATGCTGTCTTATGAATTCAACAGCATTATTATTTGTTTTTTTATCTTTTGTAGTTTTATCACTTACAAAAAAATTTAGACAAGTTTTGGTTATTTTTGTATTATTTGTTTCACTTTATTCTCTTTGGGTTGTCAGAAATTATATAGTTTTCAACGAATTTGTGTTAGGTTCAACAGTTGGTGGTATGACAATTTATGGTGCTTCAGTAGGTGATTACAGAATTTTTGGTACACCACAAGAGAAAGAGTTTTGGGAAAAAGATGAAGTTATGAAAAAAGCCGCTACAATGGATGAATTACAAGCAAACAAGTATTTTATGCAAGAAGCAAAAAAAGTTATATTGTCAAACCCGAAAGAATTTTTTATACGATGTATAAAAAGATTTTTAAAACTATATAGAATTTATCCGCATCGTGGGAAAGGATATGTTCATTCTGAAATACTAATGATTTTAGTTAGTGTTTTTTCGTACGGTGTTTTATTACCATTTTTTGTCTATAGTTTTTTCATAAATTTATCATCATTCAAAAAATATATCTTTCTTTATCTGCCAATTTTAATCTTTAGTTTCGTTTACACTTTAATTTGGGCAGTGATTAGATACAGATTACCATTAGAACCTTATATAATTATTTTTGCATCTTTTATCTTGGGTAATATTATTTTTTAAAATGAAAATACTAGTAATATCACACGAATTTCCTCCTTTGATAGGCGGGGGAGGTAAATCTGCATATTTGATTTCTTCTGAATTGAGTAAAGAAAGTCAAGTAGATGTGCTTACACCTTATTATAACAAATTAAAACGGGTTGAGAAAATTGGTAATATGAATATATTTCGTGTTAAAGTTTTTGGTAGAGTAAATGTAGAGTTTCAATCTAAAGGTTTCATACTATTGTCTTTCGCAAGTTTTATTTTTTTTGGTACTATTAAAGGATTACTTTTGGCAGTAAAGAATAGATATGACATTATACATTCACATTTTGTCATTCCGTCGGGTTTAATAGGAACTGTTATTTCTTTTTTAACAAAAATTCCTCATATAACAACAATTTATGAAGCAGATGTTTTTGATCCACGTTATCAATGTCTTACTCCATATAAATCAATTTTTATTAAATATACTATTTATTTTGTTATAAAATTTTCAAAGAGAACTATAAGTATATCTTCTTATATTGCTGATGCTACCAAAAAATTTTATTTATATCCCTATGGTGAAAGAAATAAGCAAATTTTAGTTATCAATCTCGGTATTGACTTAATAAAATATGATAAACAAAAAGAAAAAACAGATTTTGGATTTAAGCAAGAAGATTTTGTTTTAATTTCAATTGGTAGATTGGTAAAACGTAAAAATTTTGAAGGATTGATAGAGATTATGAGAGAGATTGAAGATGAGAAAGTAAAGTTAGTTATAGTCGGCAACGGTCCGGAATATAGTATGTTGAAAGAAAAAGTTGAAAGATATGGGTTACAAAGAAAGGTATTTTTTTTAAGAAACTTAGCCGATAAGGAAAAATATGAATATTTATCTATAAGCGATGTATTTGTATCAACAACTTTACATGAAGGATTTGGTATTGTATATTTAGAAGCGATGTGTTTTGGTTTACCTATTGTAACGACAAATGAGGGAGGACAAACAGATTTAATAACTGATGGTGAAAATGGATTTTTAGTTTCTGTTGGGGATATAAAAAGTTTTGTAGAGAAAATTAAGCTTCTTCGGAGTAATAAATACTTGTATGAAAGAATAAAATTTAACAATCTTGAAAAGATAAAAAGTTTTTCAATTAAGTCAGTAGCAGAGAAATATATGAAATTATTCAAGGAAGTAATAAATGAGCGATACAATTTGTCCATTTTGTAAATCTACAGAAGCAGATATTATTTATTTAGTTAAAGATTGGTACACAAATGTAATGGATAATTTATTTCCTGTTGTTCAATGTAAGAAATGTAAACTTGTGAGATTAGATTATTCAACAACACAAGAATGTATAGAAAAAATTTATCCTAAAGAATATTTTAAGCAACCAAATATTATCTCTCGTATAGTGAAATTTATATTAATGAAAAAAGAAGTTATGAGATGGAATAAAATACTAACTTCTCAATCTAAAGTTTTAGAAATAGGTTGTGGAAGTGGAGAGTTACTAAATTGTTTTTATAAAATAGGTAAGTTTGATGTTGTTGGGGTAGAACAAAACGAATATATTTGTAAATTTGCAAAAGAAAAGTATGGTTTGAAAATAATAAATGCAGATATTGAAGAATACGATTTAGGAGAAAAAGAGTATGATTTAGTTTTAATGCAACATGTTTTAGAACATCTTAAAGATCCAATCAGTGTGATTAGAAAAATACATAAATCGTTAAAAGAAAACGGATACTTGGTTATATGGATACCATTTTTTGATAGTTTAGAACAAAAAATTTTTGGGAAATACTGGGCTAGGTTTGATGCACCAAGACATTTGTACTTTTTTTTCAGTTGATAAAATAAGAGAAATATTAACTAACCATGGTTTCTCTATAAAAGAAATTAATTATAGTGCTATACCTAACCTTTGGATCAGAAGTATTCAGTATTTTATGAAAGATAAAAAATACCATTTTATTCTTTTTTTGACGACAGAAGAAATATAATTTTATTATCTATTTTTACTATGATAAGTTTAATCTGTAGTTTTTTCAAACTTAGTGGCCAAGGTAAAATTGTGGCACAAAAGGTATAATAACAATGAAAAACATAAGTGTAATAGTTCCTGTTTATAACGAGGGTGAAGCAGTTAAAGAAGTGATAAATGAGTTACAGAAACAAATTAAAAGAGTTGATATTGAATACGAAATAATAGTTGTAGATGATGGTTCAAATGATAATACAAAAGAAGTTTTAAAATCTTTAAATAAAGAAAACATAAGAATCATAACTCATCCTGAAAACATGGGTTATGGAGAAGCAATTTTGACTGGTATAAAAAATGCAAAGTATGAATATATAGCGACAATAGATGCTGATGGTTCATATCTTGCAGAAGATATGATAAATTTGATTTCAGAAATTGAAGGATATAATTTAGTTATTGGTGCAAGGAAAGGAAAAGAGTTTTGGGGTTCTATGTTGAAACATCCAGCACGTCTTTTGTTTTTGTTTCTTGCAGAGTTTACTGTAGGTGAAAAAATACCTGATGTTAATTCAGGACTAAGAATTTTTAAAAAATCATCTTTTTTAGAACTTAAATTTCCAGCAATATGTCGTGGTTTTTCTTTTTCGTCAACAATGACATTGGCATTTCTTGCTGAAGGAAAATTTGTCAAGTTTGTTCCAATAAGTTATCTTCCGAGGAAAGGGAAGTCAAAAGTAAATTATATAAGAGATACTTTAAGAACTTTACAAGTTTTAGTAGAAATAATAACTTTTTATAACCCATTGAAACTTATCATAATAATTATGTTCCCTTTGGTTATTTTAAGTATCTTATGGTTACTCTTGTGGATTTTAACAAAAAACTTTTATTATGGAATATATTTTAACATCACCTTTTTCTCTTCAATATTAATTTTTGCAATCGGATTATTAATGGATTTAATAAGGATGAAAAAATGAAACGACAATATGACATCTCAATAATAATTCCTGTGTTTAACGAAGAAGATTGTATTGAGAAAACATTAGATAGAATTGTTGAGTATATGTCAAAAAAAGAGTTTTCTTACGAAATAATTGTTGCTGATGATGGTAGCACAGATAAAACAAAAGATGTTGTAGAAAAAGTTGCACAAAAGTATAAAGATGTAGATATAAAATTTATAAGTGAAGGGGTTCATAAAGGCAAAGGGTTTGCTGTAAGTATTGGTATGAAAAACGCGTCAGGTGATTATGTTCTTTTTCTTGATGCTGATTTGTCAACAGATATATCTGAGTTTGAAAAGTTTATTCCATATATTAGGCAAAATGTTGATGTAATTATAGGTTCTAGACGTATCCCAGGAGCAGAGGTAGTTGTTCGCCAACCAAAAGTTAGAGAGTTTATGGGTAGAGTTTTTAGTTGGTTATCAAACTTTATTCTTGGGACAAAATTTTCAGATTTTACCTGTGGATTCAAATGTTTTTCAAAAAAAGCTAAGGAAGAAATTTTTAGTTTACAGAAAATACTTAATTGGAGCTTTGATTCAGAAATTTTGTTTTTAGCAAAGAAGTTGAATTATGAGATAAAAGAAATACCAGTTGTATGGAAAAATGATCCGTCAACAAAGGTTAAGTTATTTAGAGATACAGTGTCAAGTTTTTTTGGATTGATAAAAATTTTGTGGTTTCATAATAAAACAAGATTATTTAGTTTTTTGTCATTATTGCTTATCTTAACATTAGGATTGTTTTTGAGAGTTAGTATAATAAACTTTGGTTTACCATCTAAGAATCTTGCTTTGACAACTTATAATCCTGACGAAGCAATAACTTTTTATTCTATTGAAAAATGGCAACCTAAAAAGTTTTATTTCCACCCTACAGACGGATTTTTCTGGGGTGGATTTCATTTGTATCCTTCAGCTTTATCCTTAGGCGTTGCAAAAATTTTAGGTTATGTAAAATTTGGGAATAGAGAATTTTATATAAACAATCTTAAAGAAGCAGATAAGTTGTATATTACAGTTAGGTTGTTAATGATAATTTGTGCAACATTGTCAATTTTTATAATTTTTCTTATATTAAAATTTGCTTATAGTGTTGTTTCTGCTTTGTTAGGTGCTTTTTTGTTGTCAATCCTTCCTATGCATGTTTTTAACTCAATATATGTTCGTCCTGATATAATGATGATGTTTTTTGGGTTGTTAGCAATATATTTTTCTTTAAAAATTTTAGAAACAAATAAAACAAAGTATTATATCTTAAGTTGTCTTGCAGTAGGTTTTTCTGCAGGGACAAAACTTAATGGCGCTGTATTTGGTGTTTTACCAATTGTTGCACATTTTTTGTCTGAGAAAAAAAACAAGAAAAATTATCAGTTGTTTTTAATACCAATAATCTGTTTAGCAGGATTAGTTATGAGTTCTCCTTATATTTTGCTTGATTTTAATAGAACACAATATAGTTTTTTGAGATATTTAAAATATAATACAGGATTTACAAAAGGTGCAATGGACTTAGGGCAACTTGTTCTTTTAGGATACGGTCCTTTGAGTTATATCAAACATTATTTAAAATATGGTTGTGGCACAGCAGTTGTAATTTTTGCAATTCTTGGTGTTGTTTTAATGTTGATAAATATTTTTAAAAACAGAAATAAGTATGATATATTTTTTTTAATTTCAGGACTAATAGTTTTTTTTGTAGTATCTTTTATAACAAAAAATCAAGTTGTGTGGTATACAATGCCTGTTATACCTTTTGTTTTAATTTTTGTTTCTCGTGGGATGGAATTAATATATAAGACAGGGAACAAACTTTCAAAAACAATTTTTGTTTTACTAACAATATTTTTATCTTGTTATACATTAATTTATACTCTCTCTTATTGGCGACTTTATAGAGAAAAAAATGTTCGTGAAGAAGCGTCAGAGTGGATTGAAAAAAATATACCTAAGGGTGCAAGGGTTGCTATTGCAAGAAGTTATTTCTGGACACCACCTGTTTTAAGACAATATAATCCACCATATAAAGTTTTAATGGGTGCAGACCCTGTAAAATCTTCTGTTCAAGAAGGTGTGTTAGGATTAAAAAATTTGTTAGATGAAACAGAATATGTTGTTTTCACAGAATATGAATTTAGATGGGCTTTACATCCAAAGTTGCAAAAATATTTCCCCGAACATAAAAAAATTTTAGATGAAATTTTTTATTCAGGAAAATTCGTAAAGCTTGCTGAATTTGATAAAGAAGCAAAATTTTTTGTTTTCAAATTCAAAAAAAACTATCCACCAGCTGACTGGTTAATACCAAACCCAAGAATAATAATATTTAAAAAAGTTTGAATAATAGAAGACAGTTTTGGTATAAATAAATACAAAAAATGGAATCTATAAAGTTTATACAGGAACTGCAAAAAAACAATTTAAAAATTTTTACACTTGCAGATGTTCAAAAACTGTTAGATACGAGGAATACTAATACTGCATATAAGTTTATACAACGGTTAATAAAAAAGAAAGTTGTTCAAAAATTGAAAAACGGTCTATATTGTTACAACATAGAATCTTTAGATGATTTTCAGATTGCAAATTTTCTTTATTCTCCATCATATATTTCTGTTGAGACAGCTTTAAATTTTTACGGTATACTTAGCCAGTTTCCATATACAATTACTTCTGTTACACCTAAAAAAAGTAAAAAATTTGTTTTCAACAACAAAGTTTTTGAATATATTCATTTTGACCCAAAATATTTTTATGGATATACAAAAGTAAAAAATTTTCTTATAGCAAACAAAGAAAAAGCGTTGTTTGACACACTTTATCTTGCTTCTAAAGGAATAAGAAAAATTTCATTAGATGAACTTGATTTATCAGGTCTGGATAGAAAAATTTTTTATACTTATATTGAAAAATGCAGTTTTAAACCGTTGAAAAAGATAGCAGAAAAAATTTTATGATTTCAGAACAAGAAATATCTAATTTAGCAAATAAGTATAAAATAGATAAATATACAATTTTAAGAGAATACCTACAAATAGTTTTTTTAAAAGAACTTTATTCTTATCCAGAAAGTAAAGATATTTATTTCAAAGGTGGTACAGCAATACACCTTTTTTTACATTCATTTCGTTTTTCTGAAGATTTAGATTTCACTGCTACTGTAGCGGAGAAAAATTTGATAAAAATTCTTTCAATAATTGAAAAAAATATAGATTTAGAGATTCCCGGTGTTAGATTAAACAAAGTTGTAAAAAAGACAAATTCTTTAACTGCACGAATAAATTATTATGTTAAAGAAATAAATTATCCAATTACAATAAAACTTGAATTTTCTTTAAGAGAAAAACCTTTGACTAAAAAAGTAACTGTTTTAGAAACAGAATATCCTGTTATTCCATATCCTTTAGTAGTTCATTTAAGTTGGGAAGAAATACTTGCAGAAAAAATAAGAGCGATTTTTACTCGTGCAAAAGGCAGGGATTTGTTTGACTTATGGTTTCTTTTAAGTAAAAATATAAAAATAGACGAAAAAATGGTAGATGCTAAAATGAAATTTTATAACAAAAAGTTTGATTATAATGAACTTAAGAAAAAAATAGAAAGCTTTAATGAAAAAGAAATTTTCCTTGATTTAAACAAATTTTTACCTGTTACACATAGAAAGATTGTTAAAGATTTAAAAAGTTTAACACTTGCAAGGTTGTAAAAAGGGTGATGAATAAAAAATATTTGTTATTTTTAATTATTTTTATAAGTTTTGTATTAAGATTCGTTGGTATAAATTGGCAACTGCCTTATCTTTATCAAACAGAAGAATATAAGACAGTAAACTATGCATTGAAAATGGCTGCAACAAAATCGTTGAACCCAAAATTTTTTGAGTATCCATCTCTTTATATGTATTTTATGCTTTTTGTTTATGGTTTATTGTTTATAGGAGGCAAAATTTTAGGTTTTTATTCGTCAGCAGAAGATTTTGCAATGAAATTTTTTAACGATCCAACCGTTGTTTATATTGTTGGCAGATTTTTTTCTGCATTGTTTGGTGGTTTAGTAGTTGTTGCTACATATTTTTTAGGAAAAATGTTATATAACAAACGAGTAGGATTAATTTCAGCAGTAATGTTAGGGCTCTTACCTGTATGGATTATTTATTCTCATTTTATTAAACCAGAGATGTTTTCAAATCTTTTAGTTGTCTTATTTGCGATTTTTCTTTATAAGTATTTTTTAACTGATGATAATAAATTTTTTTATATCAGTTGTATACTACTTGGATTAGCTACTTCTTCAAGATATCTTTCATTGCCAGCAGGGATTATGATTTTTATAGTATTGGTTTACAAAGATAGAAAATTTTTTATAAAAAAGACATTTTGGTTAGGAGTTTTATTAATAATTCTATTTTTTCTAATTGGTACACCTTATTCTTTAATTGATTACAAAACTTTTGTTAAAGATATAATTGGGATTATAAGAGGTCCTGAATTAGGACTTAAACGAAATATTTTAAGAGGTGTTTTAACAACTATTCATAATTACTTATACATGGGAAATAAAACAATTGTAATAGGTTTGATTTGTTTTTTAGGCACAATCTACAGTTTGTGTAAGCCAACAGTTAAAGAACTTATGCTTTTATCTGTAGTTTTTATTTTTTTTGTAATAAATTCAACACATTATTTTCCAGCATGGGGATTTTTGTTTACTGCGTTTCCTTTTTATATTATTTTAGGTGCAAGATTTGTTGATGAGATTATTAATAAGACAAAATTTGCTGTTTATGGTTTTTGTTTGTTGATGTTAGTTCCATTATATGAAAGTATTTCAATTGATATTTCTTTTTGCTTAAAAGATACAAGGACACAAGCACTTGAATGGATTGAGAAAAATATACCTTACAAAGAAAAAATTTTGATTGACAGATATCCAAACTCACCACCTTTAAGAATGACTAAATCCCAACTTGAAAAACTTTATAAAAAAGCAGTTGAGTTAAGTCATTATAAAAAAGAATATTTTTATTGGCAACTTAAAGCACATCCTGGTGAAAATTATGGATACGAAGTTTATGAAGTTTACCATCCACCATATGAGATAGGAACTATCAAACATCAAGTTGAAGAAGCACAAAAAGTTAGAGAAGTTATTGATATATCGGTGGGTGTTGATGAATTAAAAAAATTGGGTATAAAATATTTTGTTTACAACAGTTATTCAGCAGAAACTACTACAGAATCACAAATTAAAAAATTTTATCAAGAAGTTGAAAATAAAGCAAAGTTAATTTTTGAATTTAAACCAAAAACAAAATTTCATCCAGGACCTGTAATAAGAATTTATGAGTTATAAAATCGAAGAATATCTCACAATCTGTGGGATAGCCTATGAAAATGGTTATGAAATTACTAAATACTAAAATTTTACTTTTTTTAATTATTAGTGTAATTTTGGTAGTATACATTTTTTCTCTTGATTGGGGATTGCCAAATCGTAAAAAAATAAGTCAAATATTTACTGATGAAGAAATTAATACTTTTGTTCCAAAAATGGTTGAGTTAAGAAAAAAATTTTATTCTTCAGTTGAAAAAATACATAGAGATAATAATATAGAAGAAAATATCAAACAAACTTATGAACATAAATCAAAATCTCTACCATTTAAAGAAATACCACAGGATAGAGTTCTTGATATAACACGAGGATATTTCTTAGGAACTATGAATAGTGACGAACAAAGAAATATTGTTGCGATAAGTAATTTAAATCCTTTAAAGTTTGATTTTAACCCTGACGATTTTACTTATGGTGGGTTACATTTTTATTCTGTTGCAGCAAGTTTTGTTGTAGGGAAGGTATTTGGTATTTTATCTTTAGCAAAAAGTATTGAGTATTATTTTTATCATACACAAGAAGTTGCAAATATGTATTTAATAATAAGAATTTTAAGTTTATTAGGAATAATTGGTAGTGCAATTTTACTTTTTTTATTATCAAAAAAATTTTTTGGTGATAAAGTTGCGTTATTAAGTGTTTTGTTGTTGCTATGTATACCAATAGTAGTAATAAATGCAAAAACAGCAAAACCTCATACTTTAGGGATGTTTTTTGTTTTGTTCGGTAGTTGGTTTTGTATAAAAATTTTTGATGAAGAAAGTATTAAAAATTGTATTTTAAGCAGTATACTTTTTGGTATTTCATTTGCTTTACTTTATTCTAACGCTGTGTCAATCCTTATATTATACTTTGTTGTTTTGACAAAGAATAATTTTAAATTAAAATCTGTAGTAAATAAAAAAGTTATAATTGCAACTATAATTTTTTTAACAATTTTTTTGTTGACTAACTGGTATATAATACCAGATTTTGAAAAATTTTTACGACGAAAAAAAGAACTTGAGATTATCTTCAATTATGGTAATCTAAATTTAATTGCTTCAGCAATGTTTTTAAAAGATTTTTTTATTACAAACTTACCATTTATATTGTTGCCAATGACAATTTTAGGTGTAGCAAAAATTTTGAAAGATAAATTAAAGATATTTTATCCAATGTTGTTGTTTGTTTTGATTTATTTTTTGATTGTAGTAATTTATTTAAAACACCCAAATGTTTTTATTATTTGTTTACCATTTATATCAATTTTTTCTGCTTTGGGTATAGAAAGTCTTTTTAATAAAAGTATTGTTGGTAAAATTTATTGTATATTAACAATTGTAGTTTTAATTATTTCATCTATATATGGCAATTTTTCGTACAAAATTGCTGAAAAACGGTTAGTTTTGGCTGGGCAGTGGATAAATAAAAATATAGTTGAGTTTTCATCTATAGGTGTTATTGATGGATACTTTTGTGTAGGAAATTGGCCACCGTTTAAGTTTCTAAAATATAAACTAATTCATCTGCCTTCAGAACAACTATGGAGTAAAGAAAATCTACCAGATTATTTAATCTTAGTTAATAATCAAATAGAGAAGTTTAGCGTATATACACAAAAAGATTATAACAGTGCTCTTTCTTATGGTAATGTTTTAGATAAAATGTTTTTCTATATTTATCCTTCGTTAAGAATTAAAATTTATAAAAAACATGATTGGACATTATGAAAAACTTTTTAGAAAAAATAAATGAAACAACAGAGTTTTTAAAACAAAAAATTGGGAACTTCTCACCAAAAATAGCAGTTGTATTAGGTTCAGGATTAGGCGAACTTGCTGAATGTGTAAATAAAAAAATAGTTGTGTCTTATACTGATGTACCGAATATGCCAAAATCTACTGTTTCAGGACATAAAGGAAATTTTGTTTTCGGATATTTGGAGAAAAAACCAGTTGTGATAATGCAAGGTAGGATACATTTTTATGAAGGATATTCGTTAAAAGAAGTAACTTTTCCTGTACGTGTAATGAAAAAACTTGGTGTTGAAGTTTTAATTTTAACTTCAGCAGTTGGCGGAATAAAAGGAAGGTTGTCACTTAAACCAGGCGATTTTGTTTTAGTAAAAGACCATATAAATTTTATGGGAGATAACCCTTTAGTAGGTGAACATTATGAAGAGTTTGGTGAACGTTTCCCTGATATGAGCGAAGTTTATAACAAAAATTTACGAATTGTTGCAAAAAAAGTTGCAAAAAAGTTAAATATAAAATTATACGAAGGTGTCTACCTTGCAGGTAGAGGACCATCGTATGAAACACCTGCTGAAATAAAAATGTTTAAAAAACTTGGTGCTGATGTTGTTGGTATGTCAGTTGTCCCTGAAGCGATTGTTGCAAACCAACAAAAAATGAAAGTTTTAGCAATAACGTATGTATCAAACTTAGCTGCTGGGTTAACAAAAAAAATGTTGTCACACGAAGAAGTTTTAGAAATAGCAGAAAGAGTAAAAGATAAACTTGGTAAGTTAATAAAAGGTATAGTTAAAGAAATATAATCATTTTTAGGGAGAAATTTTGTATGGATGGTACAACAAAGTTGTTTATTTTTATGTTAATAGTTTCATTAATATTTGGCACAATTGTTCTTATTACACATCCAGATTATAGAGTAAAAAATGTGTATCAAACAAACAAAGGTTTTTATCCACAGGTTAACGAAGATAGTGTAAAAAGAGAGTTGAAAGAATTGTTCTATAAAAGGTAAAGATAATGTGGTGGAGAGAAAAAATTGTCAAGTTGTTAAACAAGTTAGTAGTTATATGTTGGTTTTTTGTTTTAGGTATAGGTATTGGTATAATTGGGTATTCAAATAATACAACAAATGTTTTTTTTGACAATTACAAATTTGTGTTTTTAATAGTTTCTATCTTTTTTATAATTCTCTCCTTAATTGTTCCTAAGATAGAATTTCTGCCAAATTTTAGTTTTAAAAACTTATTTATTTTGTTTAGCAGTTTGTTTTTTGGTACTTTTTGGTATTTAAAATCTTTGCAGATAACTTCACCTACACATTTGCTCGCACAAGAAAATGGTAGATATAAATTTATTGATACTGATATCTCACAAACAACTATTATTTATGGAACAATTATCTCAGATCCTGATGTTAGAGAAGATGCAACAAATATAATTATTAAACCACATATTATAATCCCATCACCAGATAAATATACCATTTCTTTGGATACTTCAAATACAAAAGTTATTATAGAAAAAGAATTTGTTGTTCGTGTAATAGATGGTGACACTTTTGAAACAAAGAATGGACAAAAAGTACGATTGTTAGCTGTCAACGCGCCAGAAATTGGTCAACCAAAAGCTGATGAAGCAACTGAGTTTCTGAAACAAAAAGTTTTAAATAAAGAAGTTGAACTTATTGTGCAAGAAGATTATATATTTGATATCTACGACAGAGTTTTAGCTGTTGTTAAAGTTGGTGATGAAATTGTTAACAAAGAATTGTTAGAAAAAGGGTTAGCAGAGTTTTATGATGACCCAAATGTAAAAATTGTTAAAAAACAAAAATATGGTGATAAGATAGAACTCAAAGGTGATACAGGTCTTATCAGGGCAAAGGTTTTGCCTACAATAGGAGATTATTATTTAAACATCTCGTATGGTGACTATGTAAAGATTGTCTCACCGTTGTTACTACCAAAAAAAGCAACAAATCCTGCTGGGTTTGATTATAGAAAGTATCTTAACGCAAGAGGAATATATGCAGTTACAAAAACTTTAAGAAATCCTGAAGATATTGAATACCAAGGTGTAGGAAAAGTTAATCCTGTGATAAAATTTGCGTTTTGGTTAAGGAAAAAAATTTTGTTGACCATACGGAAGACAGTACCGTATCCACAAAGTGCGTTCCTTGCTGGTGTTACAATTGGGACTCGTGGTGGTGTACCACAAAAAATTAAACAACAGTTTCAAGCAACAGGTGTTGCACATGTTTTAGCTTTATCTGGGTTACATACAAGTTTTATAGCAGCGTTAATGTTAATTGTTTGTAATATATTCAGGATAAAATCGTATTTGAGATTCATTTTAACAAGTATAGGATTAACAATTTTTGTCATAATGACAGGTGCATCACCTGCAACAATACGTGCTGCTACGATGTTTATAATAGGTCTGTTTTTATACGATGTATTAAAACTTTCTTTAAGTAACAGTGCAAGATATACATTAGCGTTTACAGCAGTAGGTATTTTGTTGTTTAACCCAAAACTTTTACCTGATGCATCTTTTGTATTATCTTTTATGGCAGTATGGTCGTTGATATATGTTGGTCCTATAATAAACGATTTTTTGTTAAATTCAAATTCAAAGGTCATACATCAGTTTATAACATTTCCATTATTTACAGTGATCTGTGGTATGACACTTATTTCTTTTTTTGGAGGGATAATTCAAGAAGTTTCGTTAGCAAAAAAATTTTTCCCATTTTTAACATCAGTACCACCATTAGAAACTTTGTTCCCAAAATGGTTCAATGTTCCGACTTCAAGATGGCTGTATAAAGGCGAGTTTTTCTTGTTATCAGTTGCGTTATGGTTATGTGGTGTAATAGTGCATTATTTATATTCACTTTCAGGTAAAATGTTGGTTAAAGACATGCGTAGGGAACCACTTTATCGTAATTTGATCCAATTTGTTTCAGCACAAGTAGCAATACAAATTGGTATGATGTGGCCTTTATCAAGTTTGTATTTTTACAGGTTCCCAATATCAGGTTTTTATGCAAACTTTTTAGCAATACCGCTTATAGGATGGATTGTACAACTTAGTTGGCTTGCAGGTGTTGTTGATTTAATATTTAGTTTCTTCGGATATTTAACTAATATAAACTTGTTTTTTGATATTGGTACAAACATTGCGTTAGTAATAAACGCGTTTAATAACCAGTTATGCCAGATGTTTTTAGGTATGGCGAAAACATGGGGTAATTTTGTCCCATACCCATATGTAGAGATGTTTAGTGGTAAATCACTTATATTATGGTATGGCATTCTTGGATTGATTATTTTCCGTGATAAAATAAAAACAATTTTTGTTAAAGCTAAGACACAAGCGATAGTTATTTTACTAATAATTTTAGTTTTAGTAATTTCATATTTTGTGTATCCTTATATTAAGAAACAGAAAGAAGTAAAAGTTATATTTTTAGATGTAGGTTTTGGTAATGCTGTGTTAATAATGACACCGAACAAAACTGTGTTGATAGATACAGGTTCTCCTGGACCTTCAGGATGGTCTTCTGCTGAATCACAAATATCGCCAACACTTACTTTTTATAAAATCAAAAAGTTAGATGCTGTTATATTAACTTCGTTGAAACCACAATGTATCGGCGGTGTCGAATATATTTTGAAACATTTTAAAACAAAGAAGGTGTATCTACCACAAAATTTTAAAGATTGTTCCAATTATACTCTATACGATTTTCTTGACAATATGAATTTGTGGTATTATAAATCAAATCCGTATCAGTACGAAATTACAGGGTTGTATATTGAAAGTTATAAAATTTCAAAATTTCTTTCTTCATATAAAGGTGAAATAAAAATTGTTTCTTCAGAAGAAGTTGTGTTTGAAGAACAAGTTAGTAATGAAAATGTAAAATTAGAAATACTTCAGCCACAAAGGATAAGTAATACTTATAACGAAATAGAAAATAATTCTTTAATTGTAAGATTAGTTGTTGGGAAACATAAAATTTTGATACCAACACAGGCTGGTGTTGAATTACAGAATGTTCTTTTGTCAAAATATAATGACGAATTAAAATCAGATGTTATGTTAGTTCCTGGCAATGGACATATAAGATATTTTAATAAAGATTTTGTAAATTGTGTTTCACCAAAAATTGCTGTTTGTTCTTATGGATGGACAAACCAAAGAATAGGATATTTCCCATCATCTTTTGTTTCTGAAACACAAAAAATGTATGAAGATATGAATATAAAGTTTTTACGGACAGACCATTTTGGTGCTGTAAGTTTTGTTTTTGTTAAAGACAAATATTATTATACAACAGGAATTGATGAAAAGGAATATAAATTGAGATTAGCAAGTGGTGCACAAGAAATGTAAGTAGAGAATTGAAATATTTCGTCTTGCAAATTGGAGAGTATTGAAAAAATTCAAGTTTGTTATCATTATGAGCGGTAGCGAAGCAATCTCATAGTAAAAATAGATTGCCACGCTTCACCAATTAAATCGGGGTTGCTCGCAATGACAAAAAAAGTGGGTTTTTCAGCGGTCTCCAAAAATACGGGTTTGCTATGACAAAAAATGTTTTTTTGAGACAGTTTTGATTGTAAGAAAACAAATAGGAGATTTTGTATGAAAGTTTTTTATTTAGCAAAAATTTTTGTATCTGTTATTTACAAACTTAAAAAATTGTGGAAAACAATAAAATCTATTTTTGTACCTAAGATAGTAATTACTCCAAATGTTTTTAACTTAATGTCTTCTTGTGGTCTTAAGTATAAGTTTAAGTATGTGTATAACCTTGACGAAATTTTGTCACAACAACGTCCTGAAGGATATATTGGTTTTTTAATTCATAAATATATATTTTTGACATTGAAGAAAGAAATAAAGTTTGATTTGGGATATATACTAAGTTTAATAATGGAAGATGTAAGTTTGAAGTTTGAAGAATTAACTGAAGAAGATAAAAAGTTTTATGAAAAAAATGTAAGGAAAATGTTGGAAAACTTCTATAATTGGTATTTGCAAAATAAAGATAAAGTTTATGTTGTGGATCAGGAAATAACCGTGAAATATAGAAATGTGAGGTTAAGATTAAGATGTGATTGTATTTTAAAACATAATGATATTTATGAGGTGGTAGATTTTATAACAAGCAAAAGAAATATAACGCCAGAATTCCTACCATGTGATCTTTTTACAAATTTTCAATATTTTGTTTTAGAAAAATTTTTTGAAGAAAATAAGAAAAAATTTAAGTTTATAAAGTTTTTTTTGTTGTTCAACAATTATGCAGAATTTGTTAAAAACTGGTCTGTACAAAAAGAAATGGAAAAAAATATTATTGAAATTTATGACGAGTTAAAAACAAAAGAGTTTGAAGCGCATAAAGGACCGTTATGTGGTTGGTGTGGATATTATGATATTTGTCCAGTATGGAAGATAGAACGTGAAGGTGATGAAGAGAAAGGTGTACCACCAGTTGCACCAGAAACAACTTTGTTTAGGGTTGCTCGTGAGACACCTGGTATGATGGCGTTGTCGTATTCAAAAATGTCAATGTATATCCAATGTCCACGAAGATACAGATTGTGTTATTTAGACAAGGTTGGTGTAAAACCACAAGGATTTTTTTCTATTGGTTCTACGATACATAATACTTTAGAGTTGTTTTATAATATAAAACCTAAAAAAGGTGAACCTTCGTTAGAAGAATTGTTAAATTTATATTCACAATGTTGGATTTCTTCTGGATATAGTTCTGAAAAAGAAGAACAAGAATATTTTGAAAGTGGGAGACAATGGTTGATAAATTATTATAACAAATTTGTTAAAGGTCAATATATTCCCGCATATGCTACTGAAGAATACTTTGAGATACCAATCGGAAAAAACAAACATGTTATGATTGGTTATATTGACAGAATACAAAAAAATTTAGATGGTACTTTTGAAATACTTGATTATAAAACAGATCCAAAAGTAAGGACACAACAAGAAGTTGATTCAGATCTACAACTGACAATTTATTATTGGGCGTTGAGGAACAAAGGGGTTGAAGTTAAACGGTTAGGATTAATCTTTATACGTTTTAACGAAATTGTTTATACTACAAGGACACAAAAAGATATAGAATTGTTAGATAATTATGTTGAAGAAGTAGCGGATTCTATGTGGTTGTCAGGCGAAAAATATATGAAGTTGAAACAAGAATATGAAGAGTTAGGTAAAGATATTCCTGAAGAAAAAATTGAAGAAATTTTGCCATCAAAGATAAACAAATATTGTGGAGGTTGTGATTATCTTAAAGGTTGTCCTAAAGAACAGTTGATCAAAACTGAATATAAAGACAAACTGTTGTTTGAAGTAACAGAGACAGGCGAGGTTATTGATAAAGAAATAGAGGCTGAGAAAAAAATTGAGGAAGAGTTACAAACTGAATAAATGCGATGAAACGAAAAAAATATTGGCATAGACAATATGTAAAACAGTTAGAAGAAAAACTACATTCAGGTAAACCATATATTTTTGTAGATAAAATTATTATTTATGTATTGTTATTTTTATGTATAGTTTTGTTTGGGTTAACCATTAGAAAAATTAGTGTTAAAACACAGAATAATTTAGTTTTTGCAAAACAGATAACCGAATTCTCAAAAAAAGAAGGTGTATTAAAAATAATTTTTTTTGATGTTTCACAAGGAGACAGTGCTTTAATATGTTTACCAAATAAAAAAACTTTTTTAATTGATACAGGACCAAAAGAAGGGTTGTTAATACAAGAATCAGATCCTGGGAAAGTAGTTTCAGAAATAGACGCTGGTAAAGAAGTTATAGTACCTTTTTTACAAAAAAATAATATTATGATCGAAGGTATTATTATAACACATCCTCATTCTGACCATTTCGGAGGAGCATTAAGTATTTTAGATAACGGTTTTATCCCTCGTTGGTTTATAGACAATGGTATAGAAACTACGCATCCTGTATATTATGAATTACTACAACGATTAAAAGAAAAAAAAGTACAATACAGTGTTGCAAAATTAGGTAAGTTAAATTTAGATCCTAATGTAGATATAGAAATTCTTGCACCTGTACAGATGTATCAAGCAGACAATGTTGACCGTGCTGAAAATAATTCTTCTGTTGTTATAAAACTTACTTATGGAAATTTTTCGGTGTTGTTCACTGGAGATATAGAAATTTTTGCAGAATTAGATCTTTTGGAATATGAAGAAAAACTGAGGTCTACGGTTTTAAAAGTGCCACATCATGGGTCGTTTACATCGTCATCAGAACCGTTTTTAGATATGGTATCACCAGAAGTTGCGATAATTTCTTGTGGTAGAGGGAACCCGTTTGGTCATCCACATCAGGATACTATTGATAAACTTAATAAACGAGGGATAAAAATTTATCGTACTGACCAAAACGAAAATATTACGATTCTGACTGATGGGAAAAAGTATGTTATTGAAACAGAACGCGAGTATTGATTATAGTATCTCGTACTATGAAGTACAAAATAGTCGTTATAACGAAAGGAGATAAAAATTTTATGAAAACAAAAATACAAAATATTATTCTGATTATATTTTTATTTTCTTATACAACTTTTGCTGTAGTAAAAAATGTTGTAGTAATGATAGGTGATGGTATGGGTTTAGCAGTGATAGATTTTTCTCGTATTGTTTTGGTTGGTAAAGATGGAAAATTAAGTTTTGAAAAATTTCCAGTAGTAGCTCTTGTGAGAACACATTCGTATAACAGTTTAGTAACAGATTCAGCAGCAGCTGCTACAGCTCTTTCCTGTGGTATAAAAACAAACAATGGGTATTTAGGTTTGTCGCCAGAAGGAAAAAAAATAACACATATTGTAGAACTTGCAAAAAAGAATGGTAAATCCACAGGACTTGTAACAACTGTTTCAATATCACATGCAACACCAGCAGGGTTCTCTGCTCATAGTTCATCCCGTGATGAACTACCAATTGCAGAACAGTATGTAGAACTTAAAGGTATGGTAGACATTTTTTTAGGTGGTGGTATTGAATATTTTATTCCAGCGAGTCAAGAAGGAAGTAAAAGGAAAGATGAAAGAAATCTTTTAGAAGAATTTCGTTCTTTAGGATATACTGTTGTTAATTCTAAAGAAGAATTGTTAACATTGCCAGTGGTAAAAATTGATAAACTTGTAGGTGTTTTTAGACACATGGATACAACATATTTTATTGACAGAAAATTTGTTGGTAGAGAAAACTTACCTACTTTAGCTGAGATGAGTAAAGTTGCGTTACAGATATTGTTGAAAAACAAAAACGGTTTTTTCTTAATGATAGAAGGTGGTAAAATTGATTGGGCATGTCATAGTAATGATATAGCTACTGCAGTAGCTGAAATTTCAGAATTTAACGATGCAGTGGAAACAGTAGTTGAAATTTTGAAAAACGAACCTGATAGTTTAATTATTGTAACAGCTGATCATGAGACAGGCGGTCTTTCTTTATCTTCTGGTGAATACAGGTTTTTCCCAGAAAAAGTTGGACAACAAAAAATTTCTGCTGCACAAATTGCAAAGTTGTTAAAAGATAAGACAAAAGAAGAAATAAAAACAAAATTTTTTGAGTTCACTGGTATCAACGATTTAACTGATGAAGAAATTGAAAAAATAGCAAAGGGTAATGCTTTGGATATAGGAAGGATAATTTCTTCAAGAATAGAAGTTGGGTGGTCAACAAAAACACATTCTGGTTGTTCAGTACCATTGTATGCTATAGGTAAAGATGCAGAAGTGTTCAGTGGTGTTTATGACAACACAGAAGTTGCAAAAAAAATTGTCCAAATAATGAATTTGAAATAACAAAGTTTAACAAGGGGTTGAGTTATGAAACTTAATCTTACACAAAAAATAATTTTATCTCATTTAGTTGAAAAGAAAAAAAGTTTACCACAACCTTTAGAACCAATAAAAATTAAAATTGACCAAACACTAACACAAGATGCTACTGGAACATTAGCTTACTTACAATATGAAAACATAGTGTCTGAAAGAAAAGATAAAAAAGTTAAGGTAAAACTTGCTGTTTCTTATGTTGACCATAACACTTTACAGCCAACTTTTGAAAATTCTGACGATCATAAATATTTACAGACAGTAGCAGCGAAGTATGGGATAATTTTTTCACCGCCAGGGAATGGTATTTGCCACCAGTTACATCTAGAAAATTTTGCAAAACCAGGACAAACTCTTATCGGGTCTGACAGTCATACTCCAACATCTTCTGCAGTAGGTATGTTAGCGATAGGTGTTGGTGGGTTAGAAGTAGCATGTGCGTTAGCAGGAGAACCGTTTTTGTTAAAAATGCCTTATGTGGTAAATATAATTCTAAAAAATAACTTACAACCTTTTGTTTCTGCAAAAGATGTAATTTTGTTTTTATTAAAAAAATTCACAGTGAGAGGTGGAATAAACAAAGTTTTTGAATACACTGGCGATGGGATTAAAAATCTTTCGGTCTATGATCGTGCTACTATTACAAATATGGGTACAGAGATGGGATTAACTTCGTCCATATTCCCATCTGATGAGCAAACACATAAGTTCATGATGTTTCATAACAGAGTGAAAGATTTTAAATATTTTTTCCCAGATGAAGGTTGTGAATATAATGAAGTTTACGAAATTGAATTGTCAAAAATATCACCTATGGTTGCTTTACCTCATTCACCAGATAATGTTGTTGAAATAAAAGAAATAGAAGGTTTAGAAGTTGATCAGGTTTGTATTGGAAGTTGTACAAATTCGTCAATAAAAGATATGATATTTTTTGCTATGATGTTACAGAATAAAAAAGTTAATCCTAACATTTCTGTTGTTGTTTATCCTGGTTCAAAAAAAGTATTGTTTGTTTTAGAAAAACTTGGGTTGTTAGAAAACTTATATCGCAGTGGTGTACGTGTAATGGAAGCAGTATGTGGTGCTTGTATAGGTCAAGGACAAGCACCTATAAGTGGTGGTGTGTCAGTACGTACATTTAACCGTAATTTTGAAGGACGTTCAGGGACAAAAGATGCTAAAGTTTATCTTACATCTGTAGAAGTTGCAACTGCTTGTGCAATATATGGTAAAATAGTACATCCAAAAGTTTTAGGGAAATATCCTAAAATTGTTCTTCCTAAAAAGATAGATTTTAAACCTAACTTTATTTATCCACCAAAAAATACAAAAAATATAAAAGTGTTTTATGGACCAAACATACAACCGTTACCAAAATTTGAACCGTTAGAAAAAAATTTGGAATTAAAAGTTATTAAAAAATTTCCGGATAATATTTCTACCGACGATATTTTACCTGCTGGAAGTAAGATTTTGTCTTTACGTTCCAATATTCCAGCAATAAGTAAATATATGTTTGCTAACAAATGTCCAGAATTAGTTGCAGAAATTGAAAAATATGAACCTCAGCAAAGAAAGTTTGTTATAATAGCAGGACATAATTATGGACAAGGTTCATCAAGGGAACACGCAGCTGTTGTTCAACGATACAACGGTATTTTAGCTGTTATAGCGAAATCGTTCTCAAGGATACATAAAAGTAATTTAATCAATTTTGGAGTTTTACCACTTGAATTTTATAATGAAAATGATTATGATAAATTAAAAGAATATGATGTGATAATAATTGAAGATGTTTTTACACAACTAAAATTTAATTCAGTATTTGTAAAGATAAAAGGAACATCAAATATTATAAAAACAAAATTACAAATTACAGAAGAAGAAAAAGAAGTTCTTCTTGCTGGTGGTAAACTTAATTTTGTAAAAAATAAATTTTTATAATATGAAAAAACTTAAAAAAGGATTGTTTATAGTTTTTGAAGGACCTGAAGGTGCTGGAAAAACAACACAAGCTAAACTTTTATATAGATATCTTAAAAATAAAGGGTATGATGTTGTGCTTACAAGAGAGCCTGGTGGGACAAAACTTGCTGAAGCTGTAAGAAAAATTATTCTTTCACCAAAAATGAAAATTTATCCTATGACAGAACTTTTACTTTATGAAGCAGCACGAGCACAACATATTGAAGAAGTTATAAAACCAAACTTACAAAAAAATAAAATTGTTATCTCAGACAGATTTGCAGACGCTTCAGTTGTGTACCAAGGTTATGCCCGAGGGTTAGGTGTAAAGTTTGTGGAAAAACTTAATAAATTAGTAGTTTGTAATGTAGAACCAGATATCACATTTCTTTTAGATATTTCACCAAAAGAAGGGTTACAGAGAATAAAGTTTAATAGAAAAACATCGTTTGATAGATTAGAAAAAGAAAGTTTGAAATTTCATATAAAAATAAGAGAAGGTTATCTAAATATTGCAAAAAAAAGAAAAAATTTTTATATAATAAATGTAGAAAATAAAACTTTTCAGGAAGTACATACCATAATAGTAGATATTTTAAACAAGAAGTTTAATATCTAATGAGTTTAAAACATGTCTTAGGACAACAACAAGCTGTTAATATTCTTTTAAACGAAATTCAAAATAATAGAGTAAAACATTCTTATATATTTTATGGAGTTAATGGTGTTGGAAAAAAATACACAGCAATACAGTTTTCAAAATCGTTAATCTGCCAAAATAAAAATGATGGGTATAGCTGCGATGTTTGTGATGATTGTATAAAAATTTCTGAAAATATTCATCCAGATGTTATTTTAGTAGATTTTGATTTCCAACAAAAATTGTTACAAAAACCACAAAAATCTGTTTCTATAAGTATTGATACTATAAGATATGTAAAACAATTTTGTGGTTTAACAAGATATTCTGGTGGTTATAAAGTAGTTATAATAGACCATGCTGAAACTTTACAAAGAGATGCTGCAAATTCGTTATTAAAACTTTTAGAAGAACCACCTGAAAATTGTGTGATAATTCTAATAACAACATCTTTAGGATTGTTACCAAAAACTGTTATTTCCCGTTGTGAATTAATAAGATTTTGTCCGTTAAATAAAGATATATTATCTCAGATTTTACTAATAAAAACAAATTTTTTGCCAATAGTAGGTTCTGTAGAAGAATATAAATATGTAGAACAACTTAATAATATAGATACAAATTTTTCTTCATTGTCAGAGATACAATTATATAGTGAAAAAATTGTTCAAGATGAAGATTTTGCTGAATATTTCTTAGTGTGGTATACAGAGAATAATTTGTTGCCAAAATTCAAAAATTCTGAAGAATGGAATAAGTTTTTAGATGAGTTTGAAGGTTATATCAAACAGTTTAGATTTAATATAAACTATCAACTTTTAATAGAAACTTTTTTAGTAAAGGCAACATTGTTATGCAACAAAAACATATTGTAGTTGTAAAAATTGAGGATTTGCTTACTACTACACAGATTAATGCTGAGAATGTTGAAGGTATTGATGTAAGGGTTGGTGATAAGGTGGTATTATATTTTAACAACATGTATGAGGTGGGTACTGTTGTTTCTGAAGAAAAAATTGTCGAAGAAAACAAGCTTGATAAAAAAAATCTTTATAAACTTGTTCGCAAAATTACAGAACAAGATTTACATAGATTAAAAGAAAACGAAAATAAATCTCAAGAAGCATATAAAATTATTAAACAAACATGTTTAAATTATGAACTTCCAATAAAAATAGTTGCTGCAAAGTATTCGTTTGATAGGACAAGACTATATGTATATTACATTAAATATCAGAATGTTAACTTAAAAAAAATTGTTCATGAATTCGCTCACAAGTTTAAAGCAAGAGTTGAGATGAAACAAATAGGAGCACGTGATGAAGCAAAAATTTTAGGTGGGATAGGTGTGTGTGGATATGAACTATGTTGTAAAAAATGGATAAAAAAATTTGAATCTATAGCTGTCGAAATGGCAAGAACACAACAACTTGCGTTAAACATACCTAAACTTTCAGGTGTATGTAATCGTCTTAAATGTTGTCTTGCATATGAATACGAGTTTTATAAAGAATGTTTAAACAAATTCCCAAAAGTTGGTTCCAAAATAAAAACTGTAGAAGGTGAAGGTAAAGTTGTTGGTATTGATTGTATTAAAGAACTTGTAAATGTTGAGTTTAAAAAAGATGAAGATACATCAATTGTGAAAACTTTTAAATTACAGGAAATACAAAGATGACACAAGTGGTAAAAGAAAAATTTCTTACACCAGTATTTATTGACGCGTTTGATTTAGATGATGCTTGGTATCAATGTCTTGATAAGATATTAGAGTATGGATATGTGTATAAAATAGACAGAGGAAGTTACAAAGGACAAAGACGACTTGAGTTTGATTACGTAGTTATCCGTGTAAGAAAACCTGAACACCAAATTATTCCTATTATTCCTGAAGGATGTCCTATCCCAGCGCCAACATCAATGGAATATATTCAAGAATATTTAAGTTATCTTCTTACTGATCAAAAGACAGAAACTGAAGATTATACTTATGGTGAACGTTTGGTGAATCCTAAAATAAGAATTGTTGATGAAAATGGTAAAGAAAAAGAAATTGTTTGTAAGATAAATCCTATACAAGAAGTTATCAATATATATAAAACTGAGGGATTTGAAACAAACCAGTGTACATTGGAGATAGGTATGCCTACAGATATAAAACTTAAGGATCCACCTTGTTTAAGAATCGTAGATACAAGAATAAGATATGGCAAACTTCATTTTATAGTATATTTTCGTTCTTGGGACCTATGGGGTGGGATGCCATCAAACCTTGGCGGGTTAGAACTGTTGAAACAATATATGGCGTCAGAAATAGGTGTTGGTAATGGAGAAATTATTGCTTCTTCTAAAGGGTTACATCTTTATGAGTATTGTTGGGAATGGGCAAAGATAAGAACAAAAAAGTATGATCTAAATATAGGGTAAATTTTAAACAATAGTTTTTATTTCATTGAAAATTTGGGTAACAAATTGAGAAGTTAAATTTGGCGAAATTGTTTCTACTACAATACGGATAATTGGTTCAGTGTTAGATGGTCTAAGATGTATCCATCCTTCCGGAAGAACAACTCTTAAACCGTCCTCAAAGTTACATTCGTGATCAGAAAATTTTTTTCTAAAATAATTTAACACCATCATTATTTTATCTGATGGTAAAGAAATCTTTGTTTTTGTCATAAAATATCTCGGTATTTTTTCTGTTAGCTCAGATATAGACAGATTTGTAGATGCCATTAATTCTAATATTAATGCAATACCACATAAGCTGTCTCTACATAAATTTACTTTAGGATAAATAACTCCGCCATTACCTTCACCGCCAATTATAGTATTTAGTTTAATAATTTCTTCTGCAATATTTATTCTAACAATTTCTGTCCTAACAACTTCACAGCCATATTTTTTCTGCAACATTGTCAACCAATTGTGTGGTGGAAAGGTTTGTAGCAACAACACCTTTTGTTTTTTCAAGAATAAAATTTTCTGTAAATACTAATGTATATTCTTCACCAATAGGATTGCCTTTTTCGTCAACAATAGCTAATCTGTCGCCATCAACGTCTTGTGCAAGACTTAATTCTACATTGGTTGTTTCCACAATATTCATATGCTCTATCATCCATGGGAAAAGGTTTGGGGACACACTTATCTTCCAGTTGGTATCATTTGGCGGATATAATCTCCATTTGTTTTGACATGTTTTGGAGTTTTGTCTTGATTCTCAGGACAAAACATACATTCTTTTCGTTCCATTTTTAGATCCATTTTTGCAATAGGACGTTCTGCACGTACTATGTTAAAATGGCCCCATTCGTTCGTAATACAATTTTTTTCTTATTACAGGTTGGTAAAATTTGCTATCTTTGAAATATTTATTCAACTCTTTTAGTATACCAGAAAAGAGGGGAAATATAGTAAGTGTTTCGTGTAATTCAACAAAAAGTTATTTATCTTATTTTTGTATAGTGTTAATCCTTTCTTTTTAAGTTTGAAAAAGTTTGTAAATTATTGTAATATATATAGAAAATTTAGTATAAAAATACAAAATTTTGTAATAAAGAAAGGAAAATATTTATGCAAAGAATATATTGTGGAAAAATTAATAAAGAATTTTTAGGTAAAGACGTGGTAGTATATGGTTGGGTACATTCACGACGAGATCATGGTGGAGTAATATTTGTGGATCTAAGAGATAGAGAAGGAATTGTACAAGTAGTCTTTGAACCAAACAACAAAGATGTATTTGAAAAAGCAGAAAAATTGCGTAGTGAATATGTTATTAAAGTTGAGGGAACTGTTAGGTTAAGACCACAAGGAACAGAAAATCCAAAGTTGTTTTCTGGCGAAGTTGAGATACTTTGTAAAAATTTGGAAGTTTTAAACACATCAAAAGTTTTGCCATTTGAGATTTCTGAATATAAAAATGTCTCCGAAGAATTAAGACTACGATATAGATATTTAGACCTCCGTAGAACCGAAATGTTAAATAGAATAAAATTAAGAAGTAAATTGGCAAATATTATTCGCAACTTCTTTGTTTCAAAAGGGTTTGTAGAAGTAGAGACACCATTTCTTACAAAATCAACACCGGAAGGAGCACGTGACTTTTTGGTACCTTCAAGGTTGGTTCCATACACATTTTATGCATTGCCACAATCACCACAATTGTTTAAACAAATTCTTATGGTAGCAGGTATTGATAAATATTTTCAGATAGTACGTTGTTTTCGTGACGAAGATCTCAGAGCTGACCGTCAACCTGAGTTTACACAGATTGATTATGAGCTTTCTTTTGTAGATGAGGAAGATGTAATTAACATTACAGAAGAATTATTAGTAGAAATATTTAAATCTGCGTTAAATTTAGAATTGTCACGTCCGTTTAAAAGAATTTCTTATGATGAAGCTATATCAAAGTATGGCACAGATAAGCCTGATTTAAGATATGGACTTGAAATTGTTAATATTACTGATTTGTTAAAGTCAACAAAGTTTAATGTTTTTAGAAATGTTATAGAGAATGGAGGTGAAGTAAATGTTATTGTTGTACCAAAAGATTATAGAATCTCACGACAACAGATTGATGAGTATATAGAATTTGCAAAATCTGTTGGTGCAAAAGGTTTAGCATGGATGAGATATACAGAAGGGCAGTTTGAATCAAACATTGTAAAATTTTTTGATAAAAAAGAATTAGATGATATCAAAAACAGATTAAACCTTGAAGGTGGAGAAACAATATTTTTTTCTGCAGATAAACATAACAAAAGTTGTGAGTTCTTAGGTATGCTTAGAGAAAAATTAGCAAAAGATTTAAATTTGATAGATAACAATAAATTTTGTTTTGTCTGGGTAGTAGATTTCCCTTTGTTTGAGTTTTCAGAAGAAGAACAACGTATTGTAAGTATGCATCATCCTTTTACTTCACCAAAAAAAGATGAAATTTGTTTGTTTGATAAAGAAAATATTTCACAAGAAGAACTTTTAAAAATACGTTCTCGTGCGTATGATATAGTATTAAACGGTATTGAACTTGGAGGTGGGAGTATCAGAATTCATAATAGTGAGTTACAAAGAAAAATATTAAAAATTTTAGGGTTAACTGACGAAGAAATAGAAGATAGATTTGGTTTTCTACTTGAAGCTTTATCTTATGGTGCGCCACCTCATGGTGGGCTTGCGATAGGGTTTGATAGATTGTTAGCATTGTTGACAAATTCGGAGTCAATTCGTGATGTTATAGCATTTCCAAAAACACAGAAAGGATTTTGTTTACTTACATCAGCACCTTCTTCTGTAAGTAAAAAACAACTTGATGAACTTTATTTACAATTTAAAAGTGATCTGAAATCTAAATAATAATTAATACTTTTAGAAGAGGGTAAAAATGTAACTATGAAGAAAAAATTTTATGTAAAAAACAGAAAAGAACTTTTAGAAATTATTGGAGAACAAGATAAAAATCTAAAGTATATTGAGAAAATGACCAATGTTGAAATTTATTATTATCCGTTACCAGATGAGGAGGGATTTGAAATTGATATTGTAGGTAGTAAAGAAAGTGTGGAACAAGCATATAGTTTTGTACAAAATTTAATGATAAACAAGAGTCATATATCACAACAACAAGTACATAAAAAAGAACATTTTTTGGAGACACAGAAGAAAACAGGATTAAAAAAATACGAATTTCTTGCTTTTGATGGCGAAATTATAAGACCTAAAACAGAGAATCAAAAACGATATCTTGAATATATGGATGAATATGATATTGTAATAGCAATAGGTCCTGCTGGGACTGGGAAAACTTTTCTTGCAGTGATGTCAGCGTTGATGAAACTAAACCGAGGTGATGTCTATAAAATTGTTTTAACACGACCTGTAGTAGAAGCTGGTGAACGGTTAGGATTCTTACCAGGCGATTTGTATGATAAAATAAATCCGTATTTAAAACCGTTGTATGACGCATTCTTTGTTATGTTAGGCCCAGAAATGTTTAAAAGATATCTTGATGAAGAAGTTATAGAGATAATTCCATTAGCATATATGCGTGGTAGAACTTTAAACGACGCGTTTATCATTCTTGATGAAGCACAAAATACTACTCCTGAACAAATGAAAATGTTTCTTACACGGCTTGGGTTTAATTCTCAGTTGGTAATAACTGGTGATATAACACAGATAGACCTTGATGCTAAAGTAAAATCAGGATTGGTGTTGATAAAAGATATTCTTAAAAATATAGAAGAAATTAAATTTATATATTTTAACGAGGATGATATAGTTAGGCATAAACTTGTTAAAAAAATAATAAAAGCATATGAAGATTGGGAGTTAAGAAATAAATGATAAATAGACTCATTGTAAAATTAAAACCGATAGTTTCCTCTCTTGCTGAAAAAATTGAACAAATTGAGAAAAAAATAAATGTTGAACAAAGAAAAAAAGTAGCTGAACAACATGAGGTTGTATTACCTGATTTAGTATTAGTTATAATTTTTATTTTTAGTCTTGTTTTGTTAGTTGTAGTAAAAAATTTTATAGTTGGTAAGGTAAAAAGTGTTGAATTTGTAATTCGTTTGTTAAGTTTAGCAGTTGTTATTTATTTTATCTTTCTTACAATATTTAAATATTTGTTACAAAAACTTAAAAATTTGTTTAACACAAAGTTTGAAGAATATAAAAATTCTCTTGTGTTATTTTTTACTTTGTCATTGTTGCAAGTTGTAGTAATTGTGTTTTTTAAGTTTAACAACCTAACATTTTATCTTTTGCCAATAACAGGTTTTGTAATTTTAGCATGTTTGCTATTAGATATTTGGTGGGCTATATTGTTTTCTGTTTTTAATGCTGTTATTGGAGGTTATTTATTTACAGAAAATTTGTCTGAATTGAGTATTTTTAGTTTTTATTATGTATTGGTGTCATTGTATATAATTTCTTTATCTGAAAAAATTTTTTCTCGACAAGATTTGTTTTTTGTTATTTTAAAATCAATTATATCATGTTTTTTGATTGCTGTTTGTGTCAATCTTTTAATGTACTATGAAATAGACATAATGTTTAATCTAAATATAGGATTAAATGTTTTTAGTAAAGAACAAAAACTTAATATATTTGGTTTTTTGATAAACAGCATATTTAGCAACTTGTTGAGTTTTGGTTTAGTTTCTGTTTTACTTTCACCATTAGAATTAGTGTATAAAAAAACTACTAATATAAAACTTGTTGAATTAACAAATTTAAATCATCAATTGTTAAAACGGTTAATGACAGAAGCTCCTGGTACTTATCACCATTCTGTTATGGTATCATCTTTAGCAGAACAAGTAGCTATAACAGTGTCAGCAAATCCGTTAATATGTAAAGTAGGGGGACTTTTCCATGATGTAGGCAAAATTGTGCATCCAGAGTATTTTATAGAAAATCAGTTCGCAATAAAAAATCCGCATTCTGAATTAAATCCATCGTTGTCAAGTCTGGTAATTATAAACCATGTAAAAGAAGGTGTGAAACTTGCATATGAGCATAAACTTGATAAGGTGATCATAGATATTATAGAACAACATCATGGGAATTCTTTTATTTATGGACTACAAGATAAAACTTTAGAATTTGATTTTTTTGACAAAGAATTGTTACGTTATCCAGGACCAAAACCTCAAACTAAAGAAGCTGCGATAATCATGATATGTGATTCCTGTGAAGCTGCTTGTAGAAGTATTACAGAACTTGATGCACAAAAAATTAAACAAACTGTTGAACGTGTGATAAACGCAAAATTTGTTGATGGACAATTTGACGAAGTACCGTTCACTTTGAGAGATTTGTATATAATAAGTGATGTTTTGACTAAAACTTTAATAAGTTTATATCATTTGAGGTCAAACCCATCTAACGGGAAAAAGGGTTAACTTTAGTGAGCTGGGTAACTATATACAAAACAAAAAAGTTTATAATCCATCCAAAAGTGTTAAAAAAATTTATAAATAAAATACTTCGTAAATTATTTAAGAAACCAAACAAACTTGAGTTATCATTTGTTTTTGTTGATAATAAATATATTTCTGAGTTAAACAAAAAGTTTTTAAATAAAAAAAATCCAACTGATGTATTGTGTTTCAAATATGATGATTATACAGCTGATATTGTGATTTCAGTTGAACAAATTATAAAAAATTCAAGAATTTTTAAAACTTCGCCAAAATGGGAGTTGTTATTTGTTTTAGTTCATGGATTGTTACATTTCAAAGGAATGGATGATGATACTGAACAAAAAAGAAAACGAATGTATAACGCTGCATATAAGATATTAAACGAGTTAAAAGTTTAGCCATCCTACCTATTTAGAGCATTTTATTTTTAATCAGTTTTTTTCGGCAGGAGCGGATTAATGAAATTTGTAGTTTTAATTATTCTAGCTTTTTTATCATTTTTTTTCTCTGGTAGTGAAGCAGCTTTGACTTCGTTACCAGAATATAAATTAAAAAAGATTTATGTTAAATATAAAATTCTTCGTTTTCCGTTAAACTTATGGATCTTAAAACCATATAGATTCCTAATTAGTATTCTCATTGGTAATACTATTGTAAATCTTCTTTTCAGTTCAACTATAACAGAAATTTTTGTTGCCCAACTACCTTATTTTAATAAAGAAGTTAAAGAAACGATAGTTTGGCTTGGGATAACGTTTCTAATAATATTATTTTGTGAACTTACGCCAAAGATTATATCAAAAAATTTTTCAGAAACAGTATCTAGTATCGTAATATTACCTTTGACATTTCTTCAATATTTAACTTTTTTAATTTTTTCGCCAATTCTATTTTTTGTAGAAAAGTATTTAATGAAAGAAAAAGATGTTTACAAAGTACATTTTGTGAAAATTGACGAAATAAAAAATCTTATCGCTCAAACAACTAAAGGAATTTTTCAAAAAGGAGATTTTGAAGAACTTTTTGATCGTGTGTCAAAGTTTGATGAGATAAGAATAAAAGATATTTATATACCAAAAGAAAATGTTATCGCAATAGATATTTCAAATAAAAGTATTTCACAAATTATATCAGAGGTTATAGATTCTGGAAAAACTCGAGTACCTGTTTATAAGGAAACCATAGATAAAATTTTAGGCTATATTTTAATCAAAGACGTTTTTTATTTATGTTCACAAGAACATGAATGTAGTATTACAGATCTTATTCATCCGATACTTGAAGTTGGGTTAAATGAGAAAGCAAAAGATGTGTTAAAAAAAATGCAAAACAGCCAAATACATATTGCTGCGGTAAAGGACAAAAACAATAAATTCTGGGGTATTGTAACATTAGAAGATATTTTAGAAGAAATTGTAGGGGATATTTTAGATGAATATGATATTAGGAAAACTATTAAACAGTGATTTAGTGTTTATAATAAAAATTTTGTTATACATTTTGTTTGTATTAATTTCAGCATATTTTGCTGCTATTGAAACAGCTTTGTTGAAATATACTGCATTAAAGTTTAGTATAAAAGATTTTGTTAAAAAATATATTTCTGTATGGGAAGAAAAACCTGAGGTTGTGTTAGGTACAATTCTTATAGGTACAAACCTTGCTTGTATAGGTGTAGGAGTGTTGAACACATCTTTAAAATTATGGGTGGGATGGTCTATTATAATTTTGTTGTTATTAGGGGAAATATTACCTAAAGTTTATGCTTTGACATTTCCTGAATTTATTATCAACAGCGGTATTAAATTTTTAGTAAGATTTAGTAAAGTTGTTACGCCAATATCTAATTTTCTTGTTGAACTTAGCAAATTTTTTACCGGTATTTTTTTAAATGTAAAAGAAGAATCGCCATTTTTTACAAAAGAAGATATAAAAGAAATCATACAAGAAGAAGAGACTTTAGATAAGGAAGATAAACAAATTTTTTCTAATATAATAGAACTTGCTGATAAAAGAATTTTTGATGTTATGATACCAAAAGAAGATATAGTAGCAGTAGATGCATCTTGGGGATTAGAAGAGATTATAAAAAGGTTAACGAATACAAAATTTTCTCGTGTACCTGTGTATAAAGGTACTTTAGATAATATAATAGGGGTAATTTATACAAAAGATTTAGTTTTGTTTATGCAAAATAGAGAATTGTTAGTATTAGAAGATTTTTTACGGGAAGTATATTTTGTTGTTAATACAGCGCATGTGATAGATGTGTTAAAACAGTTTAAACAAGGTAAACATCATATGGCTATTGTAGTTGATGAATATGGTTCTACTGTAGGACTTGTAACTATTGAAGATATAATAGAGGAACTGGTTGGAGAAATATATGATGAATATGATATTAAAGAAGAAAAAATTAAGAAGATATCTGATGATACAGTAATAGTATTAGGAGATGAGAATATAAAAGTAATAGAAGAATATTTAAATGTAAAATTTGAAGAAGAAAATGTTGTTACAATAAACGGTTATATTTTGACAAAATTAGGTTTTGTTCCACAAATAGGAGAAAAATTTGTTATTAACAATTTAGAAATAGAAATATTAGACAGTACAAAAAAATTTGTTAAAAAAGTGAAGATTAAAAAACTGCAAGGGGGATAAGTTATTATGTTAAAAAATCATAAAAATTCTAGATTCCAGTCACTAATGTTGTTGGTTCCTGAAATTAAACAGTTAATAAAAGAAAAAAAATTTTTTGAATTAAAAGATATCCTCAATGAAATACATCCTATAGATTTAGCTGAAGGTTTTAGTTATTTTGACAAAGATGAACAACTTATTATTTTTAGATTGTTAAGGTCTGATAGAGCAATAGCTATGTTTGAAGATTTAGATCCTGAAGAACAAGCTTGGATTATAGAAAATTTAGATAAAAATCCTTTAGAAAAACTCGTAGAAGACATGCCTGCTGATGAACGTGCGAAACTTGTCCGTAGGTTACCTGAAAAAGTGAAAAAGAAATTATTAAGTTGTGTAAAGAAAGAAGACTTGAATGTTATTCAACAGACATTAAACTATAAAGAAGGTACTGCTGGTGCGATAATGAATACATATTTTATAAGTTTATCACCTCAAATGACTGTAAAACAAGCTATAGAACATATTCATTCTTTGTCAAGATTTAGGAGATACTCTTCTTTGCATGCTTTTTATGTTGTGGATAATAATAAAAAACTTTTAGGAGGAGTTACTTTAAGAAAACTTATTGCTGCGCCATCAGATATAAAAGTTTCTGAAATAATGTCTTCAGTAAATTTTATAAAAATTAATGTAAACACTTCAAAAGAAGATGTTGCAAGATTGTTTGCAAAATATGATTTAGTTATAGCACCGGTTGTTGATGACAATGACATTCTTGTTGGAGTAATCACAGTAGACGATGTAATTGATGTCATAAACCAGATTAACACAGTACATTTGTATGAGGTTGGAAAGATAACAGGTAAAGAAGAGATTAGATATCAAGATGCAACACCGTTCTATTTGTTTAAACGTCGTGTAGGATGGTTAACTTTGCTTTTAATATTTGATTTTTTAACAGGTACTGTATTAAAAACGTTTGAACACGCAATTTCCTCAGTTGTTGCATTAACTTTTTTTATCCCGATGTTGTTAGATACAGGTGGTAATGCTGGAGCACAAACAGTTGCTATTTTAACAAGAAGTTTTGCTACAGGAGATGTTAGTTTTAAGAATATATTTAAAGTTATAAAAGTCGAAATTCTCTCAGCCTTACTTTCTGGATTAGTTCTTGGTGTTATTGCGTTTTTAAGAGGGCTGAGTTTAGGTGTCAGTTTAAACATTGCTATAGTTGTTGGTATTACTATGTGTGTAATTATAATACTTGCTATTTCTTCAGGTGTTTTTTTGCCAATAATTTCTAAAAGGATTGGGTTAGACCCTGCTGTACTTTCAGGACCTTTGATAACTTCTATTGTTGACGTATGTGGACTTATAGTTTATTTTAAGATAGCGCAACTTTTAATACCTCAGCTTAGGAATATGTAAAAATGTATCAGATTGTAAATGGAATTGTATTAAACAAAACAAATTATTCAGAATACGACAAAATTGTTAATTTTTACACTTTGCAGTTGGGGAAAATTAGAGTTTTATTTAAAGGTGTTAACAAACTAACTGCAAAATTGATCTCATTTACAGAATTAGCAACAGAAGCTGAATTACAACTTATAAAACTTAAATCAGCGGATTACATGTTTAAATGTACAGGAGGAAAAGTTGTAAATTATAATAATGTTTTAAGAGAAAGTATAAAAATATATCTATACACATGTAAAATTTTGGAAATTGTAGATAAGTTAACTTTAGAACTTTTTAGTGATGAGAAAAAATATTTTTTACTTAAGCGAGTGTTAGAAGTTCTTCCAGTGTGTGATAAAAATAATTACGATATACTTTTTTTAGCATTTGTGTATCGTTTTATAAAACTCTGTGGGTATGCTCCAAAATTAAATAGATGTGTAAGATGTAATAATCAGATAGGAGAAGAACAATATTTTGATTTAACTTCAGGCGTTGTGTGTAGTGATTGTAAAAAAGATAATGACATAAAAATTTCTTTAAATACTACAAAAACAATACAAAAATTTTATAAACTTAATGCTGAAGAAGTTTGTAAATTGAGAATCGAAAAGGAATCGCTCGAAGAAATAAAGGAAGTAACTTTTTTATATTTACAAAATTATGTTTATAAACCTTTGTTAACATATAGCCTATGAAACCAAAATCTGTTTTGTTTCAAGAGATAATATCACAGCTGAATAAATTTTGGAGTAAACATGATTGTATAATTTGGCAACCATACGATGTTGAAAAAGGTGCTGGGACATTTAATCCAGCGACATTTTTTGGTTGTTTAGGACCTAACCCGTGGAGAGTAGCATATGTTGAACCTTGCCGTAGACCTGCTGATGGTAGATATGGAGAAAATCCGAACCGTCTTCAACATTATTATCAATATCAAGTAATTTTAAAACCTCCACCACAAAATGTACAACAACTTTTCCTTGCTTCACTTGAAGATATTGGTATAAAGATAAAACAACATGATATAAGATTTATCGAAGATGATTGGGAAAGCCCTACGCTTGGTGCTTGGGGGCTAGGTTGGGAAGTATGGCTTGATGGTATGGAAATAACTCAGTTTACTTATTTCCAACAAGTAGGTGGTGTTGATCTTAACCCAATTTCTTGCGAAATTACATATGGTTTAGAACGAATATGTATGATTGTGCAACAGAAAAATTCTATTTTTGATATTTTATGGAAAAAAGATATAACATACGGCAATATTCATTTAGAAGATGAACGTCAATGGTGTAAATACAATTTTGAAGTTTCAAATCCAGCAGTTCTATTTAAACATTTTGAGGATTATTATAATGAATGTTTAAGATTATTAGATATGAATTTATATATTGTAGCTTACGATTTCGTATTAAAATGTTCTCACTTGTTTAATCTGTTAGATGCACGTGGAGCAATTTCGTATGAAGAAAGAAATAAATTTGTTGCAAAAATTCGTTCTTTAGCTAACAAAGTAGCAAAGTGTTATCTAAAACAAAAGTTTGGTATTGAGTTATGAAAAAAGATTTATTGATAGAAATTTACACTGAAGAATTGCCACCAAACGCTGTTAAAGAATTTATAATACAACTGCCAGTTGTGACTAAAAATATTTTAGATGAATTTAAAGTAGATTATAAAGATATTGAAACTTATGTAACACCAGTTAGAATAATTATATATGTTTTGGATATAGCAGAACAGACAAAAAAAGAAGTTGTTGAAATTGTTGGTCCATCAGAAAAAATAGCTTTGAAAAATGGAGAGTTTACTATACAAGCACAAGGATTTGCTAAAAAATATAATGTAGACTTAAAAGAATTGTATATAAAAGAAACTGAAAAAGGAAGATTTTTGGCTGTTAAAAAAGTTTATGGGGGACAGAGTGTAAAAGAAATAATT
>Ga0272445_1000405_pt1 | contig 40745 bp, 32 predicted proteins | sample YNPCB0031_FD_194404 | JGI IMG/M metagenome (GOLD analysis project Ga0272445, IMG submission 194404) | Hot spring sediment microbial communities from Yellowstone National Park, WY, United States - YNP-CB-003-1 | ecosystem: Environmental > Aquatic > Thermal springs > Hot (42-90C) > Sediment... | reverse complement strand
TGGCATACATGGATAGAGCTATAGCTGCGTCTATGCCGCTAAATGCCTTGTCAAGCTCCTCTACAGTTAAAACATTCCATAGCCTCTCTAGGCCAAGTACATTGAGCACTCTTTCTACAGCTTTTTTACTGGGTTTGTAAAGCCTGAGCTCAAAGCCCAGTGCTCTTGAAAGCTGGATAAGATCCATTATTTCGTAGTCTATCTGAGGACTATCGATGATAGCAACAATGTTCTTTGTAATTTCTGGAGGTATAGATGGCCTCTCAAAAAGCTTAACTATTGAGGCATGTGCGTAGCCCACAACAGTAAAACCCTTATCCACTCCTATAAACACTGTGTTTTCTGCTCTTGGATTGGGAATTGCTAAGCCTTTTTCAGTAATTGCTTTGGCTATAGCCTTAGCTATTTCAATACTTGTAAGAGGGTAAGACTTGTCCCACCTCCTCACATCTATAAATACCTCGGCACCCTTAAACACGTGCTCAACAAGTTTAATGACCTCTTCTGCTATAAGTTCAAAATGGCTAGGCCTCACATAGCTATGTATAAGGTATGCCATGGAAACGCATGCAACGCTCTTCAAAACCTTGGCAAGCTCTGCAAAGTCTATACCATCAACCCTCATAACTCCCCGCAACCCCCAGTCAAATACTTTCTCAACTTTAATGCTAAGCCTATTAGAAATTACTTTGAGTAAGTACTCCATGCAACGCCCTTTCGCAAAGGGTTCGAAAAGCAGAAGTACATTCATTTTAATGCAACACTCTAAAACTTAAGGGTGTAATGTGGTCTTAGCCCAATCCTCATGTAACTACTTTTTCTAATACCCCTTTTTCTATAGCCATTTTCAGCTCCCTGGCTATTCTCCTACCAGTGCTCATAGGCTCATCCCAGTATAGGTATGAGTAGGGGCTTCCATTTACATATATGTTTGTACCTGCAACTATTCTTCCAGAGAACTCAAACACCCTTATCTCCATGTCCTCCCCTATTATACTCTCTAAGCAGAAAGGCCCAATTGCACCAGGCGGTAGCATTCTTTTTGTAGCCTCTACAAACCTTACTCCATACTCAAGTACCTTTGGCAATAAGCTTTCGCGTAGAACAAGAGGTATGTTGCCAACAACAACAAATGTCGGTTCTAGATCAAGCTCTATACTGAACTTTGGCGGCAATCTCTTTAAGCCGTCAATATTTGTTTCATACCTTATATCAGCTCCCAACATCTCTACTCTATCAAGAACAGGGCTGTAGAAGTAGTGATAGTATGCAGGAACTCCAAATAGGTACTCCTGAATCATTGCCTCCTCAAGCGAGTTCAAAAGTCCTTCCTCAACCCTCTTTCTAAGCCCCTCTAAAACCTCTTTGCTATTCTTAGCCAGAAAGTAACCCCTACCACCTTTAGCGCCAGGAAGCTTAACAATGACAAGCCTGTCAATCTCTTCACCAACTTTGTAAAGCCTTGGTGTCGGAATGCCAGCTTCTTGAAGCAATTTCATTTTAGCCCACTGATCAGCTTCAACTCTAAACAACTTTCTCAAGCCAAATATTGGAACCTCAATGCTTTCAGCACACTCAAGCCCCACATACTCGACATAGCTTCCATGAGGAACTATAACAGCGCTAAGCTTCTTCAGCTCTTCAACAACATCCCTTCTGCACAACTCCCTCCAACTTCTCAAAACAATGAAGTAGTCTATCAAATGTTTAAACTGCTTATAAAACCACAGCCTATTTTCTACAACAATAGCCACAGTCCTGAACCCCTCCTGCTTAGCGCCACGGAATATCTGAAGAGAAGAGTGACTAGCTAGAGTAGCTATAGAAATTGCATTGAAATCATACTTCTCAAGAGCTTCTTTACTCATTGCTTATCCATGTAAAGCTTCTAGTAAGGGAATAATAAAGACTTATTTACACAAGTAATACAAGTACTTAGCCCTTGCCGGTAATAATTTGCTGGATAAAAAAGTTTAATTGTATTTAGAAGCTGGTATCGCAGGCCATGATTTTGCTTATAGCCACTTTTTAATACCCAGAGTTTCATCTGTTATTTTGATAGACTCTTCAGCTCTTTCCCTAAGCCTCGTCACAGCACGTATTGCATCGATATTCTCTGGAACTATTATAGCCTCTTGGTGAACTGCATAAGTAAGCATTATCTCTTCTCCGTTTACCCAGATGCTGTCACTCCACACAATATTTTCATAGATATCTCCTTGTGGTCTCCCAAGGTCTCTAGCCAGCTCCCTTAGCTCTGCTGTGGATATGAGCATATTCCCACTTACTAATAGTATGCGTGGAGTGTTGACTAGTGTTTCAAGGACCTGATTGCTAGTTACAGGCTTTTCTAGTGTGAAGTGCAGCATGTGTATGTGTGCTAGGGTGGTGGGGGCAGCTATGGCATATGTAACTATGTCCAAGTCCTTGATAACTGTTTTAACATCTAGTGCGTGATGCGATGGGGGTTTTGGCGGGTCTAGGACATAACCTTCAATAGGGCCTCTGTTAATCTCCTTTAAGTCAGCTCCTCTCCTAGCTATGAACCCCCTCACGCGCTTTATTTTACCAAGCTGTGAAATTGCGTATATCATTCTTAGCAAGCCTGTTGTATTGCAAGACACAACCCTTACATAGTTCTTGCCCAGAGCTTCACTATAGTTCACAAGAGCGTTGAAGCTTACATCAGCAACATCAGCTTTTTCACCTCCTTGGAAGAGTGCTTTGCGCCCGAAGCTCATATAGAGCTTCTTATTCGCAGCACCTATTCCACCAGGTGTTGCATCTACAACAACATCAACAGATTTTACAAGATCTTCAAGCAAGCCGTGAGCCTTTATGCCGCGTTTTTCAAATGCCTCAATTTTATCTTTTGTTGTGTAAACCTTTATACCCTTCTTAACAGCAGAGATGACCTCCCAGTTTGGCACAACTGTTGCAATGCCGACTAACTCCATGTCTGGTTGCAGAGTTGCAGCCCACGCAACCCTCTTACCTACAGTTCCATACCCAACAACTCCTACTTTTACCTTCATGAGGGAACCACCTTGAAAAACCTCTTATATGATAGCTCCAGAGCTTTTAAAGCTGGAAGCTCCTCACCTGCTAAGGCCATGAGTAAAGCGCCGCCAGCTGTTGATATGTGAATACCTTTCTCCCTAACAACCCCTACTTCGCTAAGCATTGAGCTTATGTGCCCACCCCCTATAACAACATATGCGCTGCTTTTAAGAGCCGCCTCTAGCAGTGCTATTGTACCAGATCTGAACCTAGGGTCTTCAACACGACCAGCAGTACCCTTCATAACAACAACTGATGCGCTTCTAATAATTTCTGAAAAAACTGAGGCTGTATAGGACCCTATATCAAGTGGTATGCCAGTGGCACTGCTTAGAGGCTCTTCAGCAATACTTCCATCAGCTTTAAGTACCTTAGCATCGTACGGAGTCTCTATGGGTATGCCGAGGCTTAGAACCTTCTTAGCCTCAGCTATTAGTGGTGCAAGGCCTCTCTCTTCAAGAAGCTTTGAAATGGAATTGCTTACCTTTCCGCCTTTAGCTACGTGAAAAACTAAGCCCACAAGACCGGCTGTAATCACTTTGCATTCAATACCTTTCTTCGCTAACAGCTCCACAACCTTTATCATGTCCTTAACTTTAGCTCCTCCAAGCACAAAAACCTTTAAAGAGCCTTTAGAAAGCAGCCTATCTAATGCTTCGAGTTCCCTCTTCATAACGTATCCAATTACTGAAGGAAGGACAGCTGGAAATCCTACTATAGAAGGCTGTGCTCTGTGGGCTGTTGCAAAAGCATCGAATACAAAGTAATTGAAGTGTGGTGCAAGCCTTCTAACTAAATACGTCTTTGCGAGTCTCTCAGGCTCTCCCTCCATGAGCTCTTCTGAAACAAGCCTAACGTTATCAAGTAGCAGAATTTCGCCATGCCTTAGGCTCTGAATAGCCTCACAAGCAGCAGGTCCCATCACATCGTTAACGAACCTCACCTCAACTCCGAGAACCTCCTCAAGCTTTTTAGCATGGTTTTCTAGCGTCACAAAATCACTATCGCCAGGCCTTCCCTGATGAGAAAGCACCACTACAGCCGCTCCGCGGTTGAGCAAAGAAAGTAGTGTTTGACTATGTGCCCTTATTCTAAAATCATCCAAGATATTGCCATTTACATCAATAGGAACATTGAAATCCACTCGAACAAGAACCTTCTTATTGCCTACATCAATATCATCTAGCGTATAAAGTTTAGGTACTAGCAATACGTGTCACACCTATATAACTCATACTTAAAGCTTATAAGCTTTATACTTATTGTTCTAATACTAAATATTGCACTCTTTTTAACTTTTTCACATTTGCTCTCTAACTTCACTAAAGGACCTTACAGAAGGCACACGCATTTTAAGTGAGGGAGTAGTTACTGCTGTAATGTGCTTAGTAATGCAAGCATTTTTCTAGCGTTGTCTAGCATCCAGTGATTGTTATTGAAAAACACATAGACTTTCTGTGGCTCAAGGCTTAGAATAGTGTTTGCCAGCTCCTTGAGCTCTTCTTCCGAGTATTCATAGGCGTACCACTCTGTAACTCCGTGCAATCTGAGGTAGACTATGCCATTTGATGACACTATCCACCTCCCTATTGGCGAGTCTATTGAAACTACTGTAAGTCTGCTCTCTCTAAACACCTCAAGTGCCTCTTTATTGAACCAGCTCGAGTCCCTGAACTCCACAGCCATTCTAATACCCAGGTTTGTAAACTCTTCAAACTTCTTAATTCTCTCAACATTCTCTTCACTAAACTTGAAGGTTGGCGGAAGCTGAAAGAGGTAGAAGTCTACATAGGGGTCAAGGGGCTTGAAAAGCTCGTAAAACCTGATCCATACTTGGTAAGAGCTCTCCCTGAGTCTATGCACATGAGTTATGCTTCTATGCACCTTTACAGCCCACCTAATGGGCTTAGCAGCTGTTTTCCTAGCCCAGCTTGCAACCTGGTTTCTAAAGGGAAACCTATAGAAAGACGCATTAAGCTCTACAGCATTCAGTCCAGAGTTCTTAAGATACCAGTCGAAAGACCCATCCTCATTCCAATCATAAAGCCAACCTGAAGTGCCTACAAAAACCTCCAACTTTCACAACCTTTGAATTAAAAGCAAAACACAATATTTAAACTTGTTTTTCAAGTAATGCCTAAAAAGACTGGCAATTGTATATCTAAAAACATGTTACTCCATGTTATACACTTCAGTATAAGCTTTGCTTAAATTCTTATCTCATTATGTTAACACCTTAGGTGGGTTCTATGATTGTAAAGTATAGAGACGTGTATTTATTAGCTGCTTTGAGAACTGCTATTGGAAGGTTTGGAGGGGCTTTTAAAGATCTTCACCCAGCTGATCTAGCAGCTCCTTTGATTAAAACAGCTGTGGAGAGTCTTGATCTAAAGCCAAGTGATATGGATCTTGTTGTACTTGGCCATGTCATAAGGGGGGGATCTGGGCAGCTCACAGCAAAGCAAGCAGTTGTTAAAGCTGGTCTTCCACCAACAATACAGGTTATTAATGTTGATCACGTATGTGCGTCAGCCATGGAAGCTGTTCACTTAGGAGCTTTGCACATATCCTATGGAGCAGCAAAGCTTGTGATTGCTGGCGGTATGGAGTGCATGAGCTATGCCCCTCTGCTTCTTCCAAATGCGTTTAGATGGGGAATCAGGTTTATTCTTGGGAGAAGAGTTGAAGTTATTGACTCTATGTACTTCGACGGCCTAACAGATCCCTTCACCCTCAAGCCCATGGGCGAGATTGCTGATATAGTAGCGCGAAAGTTGGGTGTACCTAGGGAGGAGCTTGATGAAATTGCGTATGAAAGCCACATGAGAGCTGCTAAAGCAGCAGATGCTGGATATTTTAAAAATGAAATAGTTCCTGTGAAAGTAGGAGGAACCGAAGTCGCTGTAGATGAGGGTATAAGGAGGGACACATCATTAGATAAGCTGGCTAAGCTTAAACCTGTATTTACACCAGAAGGCCCTCACACAGCTGGAACCTCGTCACAGATTAGCGATGGTGCAGCAATTCTTGTCTTAGCAAGTGGGGATTTTGTAAAGGAGAGAGGGTTTAAGCCTATTGCAAAGATTCTGGGATTCTCATCTGTTGATGTTGACCCCCTAGAATTTCCTCTAGGCCCAATACCGGCTGCTAAAGAGCTTTTAAACGCATTTTCAATGAATGTTAACAATATCGACCTATTTGAAAATAATGAAGCTTTTGCAGTATCTACAGCAGCATATACGAGAGGTCTTGGAGTTTCTAGAAGTAAGTTAAATGTATTTGGAGGAGCAATAGCACTAGGGCATCCAATAGGTGCTAGCGGCGCTAGAATACTTGTAACATTAATTAATGCGCTCAGGGTGACTGGAGGAAGATATGGCTTGGCATCAATATGCCATGGAACTGGCGGAGGAGAAGCAATGCTTATTGAAAGAATATAGACTTTAAAATAATGAGGATAATCGGATGTTTTAATTGCAATTCGCTATTTTAGATGATGTAACAATTTAACTAACTTACATCACTTTTATTTCAATCTTATTAAAGCGTACAGGGATGCTGCTAGAGGCATGGCTGACACTAGCAATGAAACTGCATTTCTTCTTATAATTGACAGTGTAAAGGACGCTACAGAGAGCAGTAATATTACTATTATTGTAGGTTCTGTGGCACTATCTTCACTTTTTGGTGTAACTCTATAAGGTATCTTTACACCAATTAAAGCAGCTATGACATAAGGTAGTATGCCTATTGATAGCAGTGTTGCTATGGCTGAAGACCTTCCGTAAACATAAGGTGGATCATATCTTCTCACATCTTTAGAGAACCTCTTTGTGCAGAAGGTCTCTAGTATTGTTGAAAATATGAAAATGGCTAGCAGCATAACTTCCAGCACCCCAAAGCGCTGAACTTCTAGAAAAGATGCAGGTAGTGCTAGTAGAAAACCGAGACCTGCTATTGATGATACTAGGGGTTGGCTGAGGTAGAAGAGAGCCTCAAGCTTTTGAACAGCACCTGTGGGCGCTTTTAAAATATGTTTGCCGAATCTCTTCAAGACATCTGTTGTTCCATAAGCCCACCTTCTCTGCTGAATAAAGAATGCTGCAAGGGTTTGCGGCACTCCTACACACATTTCTCCGACCAGCACTGGCTCAACCTCCTTGCGCAGTAGCTGTATGCCTAGCCACATATCGTCTTGCAGCACATCGAGCCTAAGGCCCCCTATTTCCTCAAAAAGCTTCTTCTTAATTGCTGTACCACTACCAAGAGGATATATAAAGAAGCCTCTTGAGCTCTTTAGCTTGTAGTAAAGCCAGCTACCGTACTCGGTCATAAACGCTATGGTCTTTGATACTCTAGTCAAGCTCCATTCACACACTCTCCACCTGGCAATGCATACACCATCACAACTAGCCATACTCTTCAGCACGGCTTCAGAAGGATAAGCATCTATATCAAGCAGTGCCACAGTTTCACTAGCTGAAAACCTTACACCATCATTTATAGCTCCGTTTCTACCTCCAACCCCATTAAACCTCCTAACTAAGAATGACAAACTGCTAAATGGAAACACCTTTAAAACCTCTTGAAAGAGTTTATTATTAGTGTAATCAGCAACAACAATGCACTCCACAAGAGAAGCCTCTGTAAATTTAAGGAAATGCCTCCCATACCTCTCTACAACCTCTACAGGCTCATCCTTTATAGGCGTAATTACAGATAGTAATTCACTCTCTTCACCATGATGAAAGAGCCTAGCTGTTGCTATAGACCGCCCATACACTAAAACTGTGTGATAGAGTGACGCAATAAGCATGGGCAGGGTTACTAGGGTGAGAGAAATTAGAGAGAGCACAGCAAAGCACCAAAATAGCTTAAGTTGAATTAAAATAAAGCTTAGCGCTTACATGGAATTAGAAGAAATGCTTAGATAGTTATTAAGATGCTTAGTCTTATTTATTTAGATAAAAACTTTTTAAACCCAATAATGAGGATTGGTTTCTTTTGGTGTCGTTAATTGTTTTGGTGAGACCTATTGTACAACTCCTAAACCTAGGTAGTAAAAAACAAATCCAGGTTAGAAAAGGTAGTAAAAGAAACTATGTAAAGCAATTCACTAAGATGCTCCAGCCGAGCTTCACCATAGGCTATACCTATAGCCACAGCTTCTAAAGGTGAAGACCTCTATGAAGAGCCCCATCTGGAACCCTAGTGTTGAGTGTGTTTTGCGTGGGGAGTTGGAGAGGTTGCAGTTGGAGAGGCTTAGAGAAGTTGTTTACAAAATCTATAATAACAACTATTACTATAGAAAGAAAATGAAAGAAGCAAAAATATCACCAGAAGACATAAAGAGTTTAGAAGACATCAAAAAACTACCACACACAACAAAAGAAGACCTAAGGGAGCTGTACCCATTTAACACGGCTGTTGTACCTCTGGACCAAATTGCTGAAATTAGGGCTAGTAGTGGCACTACAGGCAAGCCTACTGTAACTCTTTACACTATGAGAGATATTGAGAACTGGAGTGAGGTCATGGCTAGAAGCCTTGTGGCTGCAGGTATTGTTAAAGGTGATATTCTCTTCATTGCTTACAACTACCACATGTTTACAGGAGGCTTCGGCTTTCACTATGGGGCGCTAAAGGTTGGCGTATCAGCTATACCAGCTGGCGTAGGGTTTACACAGAGGCAGGTAACGATGATAAAAGACTTCGGCGTGACAGCACTAACATGTGTGCCTAACTATGCTATTAGGCTTGCTGAAGTCGCTATTGAAATGGGTATAGACCCAGCAAAAGACACAAAAGTAAGAAAAGGTATGTTCGGAGCTGCGCCGTGGTCTGAAAACATGAGGAAGAGAATAGAGGAAGTTTGGGACATGCAGGCGTACGACATGTATGGCCTAAGCGAGCTGTGGGGACCTGGAGTAGCAGTTGAATGCATGTACAAGAGTGGTCTTCATGTTTGGGAGGATCATTTTATTGTTGAAGTTATTGATCCTAAGACTGGTGAGCCTGTTGATGTTGAGGAGAAGGGTGAGCTTGTATTCACAACACTAACAAAAGATGCAATGCCATTGATAAGGTATAGAACAAGAGATGTATCGAAACTACTAGACCAAAAAACATGTGACTGCGGAAGAACACACAGAAAAATAGATAGAATACAAGGAAGAACAGACGACATGTTCATAATAAACGGAGTAAACGTATGGCCAACAGCTATTCAAGAGGTGTTGCTGAAAGAGCCCCTTATTGCCCCCCACTTCCAGATAATTATTGATAGGGAAAATGCTTTGGATAGACTGATTGTTCAGGTAGAGTCTAAGGTTAAGCTATCAGAGGAGGATAAGAAGTTGTTGGCAAGAAAGCTTGCTTACGACTTGAGGGAAGCCATAATAGTCACTCCCATTGTTGAGGTTGTTGATCCTGGAGCTCTGCCGAGATTCGATGGGAAGCCTAGGTATGTAATTGACAAGAGGGTGCTATAAAAATTTGCCTAAGGCTCGTGAAAAGCATAGGATTTTAGAAGCACCTAACACAACAGTTTTTCTCTTGGGCAACGAGGCTATTGCTAGAGGTGCAATTGAGTATGGCATAGGGTTTGCAGCTGCTTACCCAGGTACACCTTCTAGTGAAATTGTAGAGACCCTTGCTGCTGTGGCTTCTGAACTAGGTATACACGTTGAGTGGAGTGTTAATGAGAAAGTTGCTTTTGAGGGCGCCTATGCAGCCGCTATGAGTGGTGTACCAAGTTTAGTAGCTATGAAGCATGTTGGGCTAAATGTTGCTGCAGATCCCTTTATGACTAGTGCGTATACAGGTGTTGAAGCAGGTTTCATAATAGTCTCAGCTGATGACCCTTACATGCATAGCAGCCAAAATGAGCAGGACAATAGGTGGTATGGGCTTCACGCATACATACCTGTGCTAGAGCCTTGCGATCCTCAGGAAGCAAAGGATCTTACATACGTAGGGCTAGGGCTTTCTGAAAAACTTCACCACCCCTTTATGCTAAGAAGCGTTACAAGAGTGAGTCATGTTAGAGCTCCTGTTAAGCTGGGTGAAGTGAGGAAGCCCAGGGTTGTAGGCTCTTTTCCTAGAAACCCCCGTAGATGGGCTGTAATACCCGAGTACGCTAGAAAAATGAAGCTAAGCTTGCTAGAGAGGTGGAAAGCTGTAGAGAATCATCTTGCTCACTTACCTTACAACAGAGTTGAAGGAGATGGCAGGGTTCTTATAATAGCCTCTGGCATAGGCTATACATATGCCGCAGAAGCTGTAGAAATGCTGAGGATAAAAGCTAAGATATTTAAAGTAGCCTCACCAGTTCCCCTGCCAAGAAAGCTAGTTGAGAAGGCGATAAGCGATATTGAGAAGGTGCTTGTTGTTGAAGAGTGTGATCCTGTAGTAGAGCTGCAAGTAAGAGCTATTCTACAAGACATAGGGCTACAGGTAAAGGTGCATGGAGAGAATATTCTTGGTAGGAAAGGCGAACTAACACTTGATAGAGTAATAGAGGCTACAGCAAAAGTATTTGAAGTTCCCTGGACAACACCAGAAGTGCTTAAGGTTCCTATAGAGCCTCCTCCAAGACCACCGATATTATGTGCAGGCTGCCCCCACAGAGCAACATTCTATGCACTGAAAATTGCTACTAAAAAGCTTAGGGTAGACCCTATTTACAGCGGGGATATTGGATGCTATAGCCTAGGAATAGCGCCTCCATATGAAGCACAAGATGTGATAATTGAAATGGGCGGTAGCATAGGCCTTGCAAACGGCTTTGCACACACAGTTAAAAATAGGCCTGTAGTTGCAATTATAGGTGATTCAACGTTTTTCCATGCAGGGCTTCCACCACTTATAAATGCTGTTTACAATAGAGCTCCAGTACTGGTACTTGTACTAGATAATGAGACTACAGGTATGACGGGCTTTCAGCCACACCCAGGGACAGGTGTGAGAGCTGATGGGACACCTGGTAAAAAGGTGTATATGGAGCGTATTGCAGAGGCTATGGGCGTTGACTATGTGGAGATTTTTGATCCTTACAATGTGAAAAAAGCTATTGAGGCTATTGAGAGAGGTCTTAAGGTGGCTATGGGCGGTGGCATAGCTGTTTTAATTGCTAGAAGAGAGTGTTCTTTAAATGCTGTTAGAAGTGGTAGGCTTGGTGGAGCTTATCAAGTGGATCCTATAAAATGTAAAAAGTGTATGTTATGCGTTAATGAGCTTGCGTGCCCAGCTATAATAGTTGAAAATGGAGTGCCAAAGATTATGGAGAACATCTGTGTTGGGTGTGGGGTATGCAACGAGATATGCCCTGCGAAGGCATTTGTAAAGGTAAGGTAAACATAGTCCTGGTTGGCGTTGGGGGACAAGGTTTAATAACAATTGGGAGAGTGTTAGGAGAAGCATGCATTAGAAAGGGAATTGATATTAGAGTTGCTGAAACGCATGGCATGGCACAGAGAGGTGGTGCTGTAGAGGTATTTGTAAGAATAGGTTACGGTGTTAAAGCACCTCTTGTTCCACTAGGGCAAGCAGACTACGTTCTAGCCCTAGAAGTTTTAGAAGCTTTAAGAGGTGTAAGGTACTTGAAGAAGTGTGGCTGGCTCATTACAAGCAACACCCTTTTGCCACCTCCTGCAACAAAAAACGTACCGACAGTTACAGGGATTTTCAATGCTTTGAAAAGCCTTCCGATCAACATTATTCAAGTGCCTGTAGAAGCCATTGCGAAGGAGGTGGGGGATTTCAGGTCCATGAACATGCCATTGCTAGGCGGGCTCATAGCCTTTATAGAAGAGCTTCTACCTGTAGCCACAGTAGCAGGCGTTATTGAGGAAGTGCTTGGCTTTGCCAATAAAAAGGCTTTTATCATGGGGTATGAGGAGGTTAGGAAAATGCTTTCTACAAACAACTTTATAGGCAATGAAGTGTGTATAAAGAGGTAGAAGATTTTCATTCTCTAATCAGCAGACTTTATTATGACCCGCTTCGCCTTACCATCGAATCTCGGCAGAGCTCCAGGATCAACAACCTCAACAATGGGGGTAACCAGTATTCGCTCCCGTAACTCATATTCAAGCTTTTTAGTCAAAGCCTTCTTATCGCCTTCACTTAGCTTTTTAGCTGCCTCAACCTTAACAACTAAAATGTCTTCAGACGGTCTTCTCTCCACTATTATCTGATACTCATTTCCAACAAGGGGATTAGACATAAGAACTGTTTCTATAGCTGTTGGCCATACGTTTACTCCGTTTATTATGAACATGTCGTCTGTTCTTCCTTGTATTCTATCTATTTTTCTGTGTGTTCTTCCGCAGTCACATGTTTTTTGGTCTAGTAGTTTCGATACATCTCTTGTTCTATACCTTATCAATGGCATTGCATCTTTTGTTAGTGTTGTGAATACAAGCTCACCCTTCTCCTCAACATCAACAGGCTCACCAGTCTTAGGATCAATAACTTCAACAATAAAATGATCCTCCCAAACATGAAGACCACTATGATACTGGCAGTCTATGGCTACACCAGGCCCATAAAGCTCTGCCATTCCGTATATGTCAAAGGTCTCCATATCCCATATACTTTCAATCTTTTTTCTCATTGCATCACTCCACATCTCAGCTCCAAATACTCCCTTCCTCACTTTTGTGTCTTTTGCTGGGTCTATACCCATTTCAATAGCGACTTCAGCAAGCCTAATAGCATAGTTAGCAATACCTGTGAGCATAGTTGTACCAAGTTTTTGCATTACATATATCTGCCTTCTTGAGTACCCCGGGCCCGTGGGAACTATTGTAGCACCTATTCTCCTAGCACCATAGTAAAAGCCAAAGCCCCCTGTAAAGAGACTAAAGCTAGGTGTTATTTGAAGCACATCTCTTTTTGTTAGTCCTGCAGCTGCAAGGCTTCTAGCCATTATATCACTCCAGTTCTCAATATCGTTACTAGTGTAGTAAACGAATACAGGTTCTCCAGTAGTGCCAGAGGTTCCGTGAACCTCTACAACGCTTTCAAAAGAAGTTACAAGGTATCCAAAAGGCTGAGTCTCCCTTAGGTCTTCTTTTGTTGTGTGTGGTAGTTTTTTGATGTCTTCTAAACTCTTTATGTCTTCTGGTGATATTTTTGCTTCTTTCATTTTCTTTCTATAGTAATAGTTGTTATTATAGATTTTGTAAACAACTTCTCTAAGCCTCTCCAACTGCAACCTCTCCAACTCCCCACGCAAAACACACTCAACACTAGGGTTATATATCCAGCTATCTGGCATTTACATCACCAGAAGAAGGCGATCTGTTGAGGCTCTTTCTCTATGTGGTGCATATCGTGATTAGAACTTTCTTTAATATTTTCAATTAGTTCTGCATTTTTACAGCTGTTTAAGCCTGGATTTATCTCCATTGGTGCATGGTTTCACCAAAAGTTGCTTGTGATGTGTAGGGTATAAAAAGTTTTTGGTATGGGTAATTAGGTTAAGTACATGTGTGAGGTTATAGCAAGTCTATATGAATTAGTGCTTTAGGATCCTGTTCTTCTAGCTTGAAGGACACTATAGCGTTGCCAAATCTGTGAAGATCTATTACATTTTTCCCACTACTCAGTTTTTCAGTTTCTCTCCATGCTTGCTGTGGTGGTAAGCTGAAGTCGTATTCAAATATGGTTAGTGTATTACTTTTACTGCTCTTTATGATTAGCCTTGGCTCTTTGTATCCTGCTAAAGGTATTCCTCCAAACACCTTGTTCTCAACTTGCACACCTGTTGCAGTTATTCTTACTGGTGGGGGCTGGGAGTTGAGTATTGATGTGGATACAGGTAGCAATGTTCTATAACCAGCGTCTATGGGCTGTGCATCATACCTACCACTGTTAGCCATGGTGTTACAGGCAAGAAGAAGCTCATTCTCCATAACCTCTATACCTGTTACCCTGGCGCCAAAAGCTGCAACTATTCTTGCTGTTGGTGGTGTTATATATACGAGAAGACTTGGCGCTACAATAGTGTTTGTAGCCATGAACAAAATTTTTTCAAATTCATTCATAGGCTTCACAATATTTTCTGAAAATGCATTAAATGCTACTAGCACTCCTCCGCCAACAGGCTTAGCCATGGTTCTCCTGGCGTTGTATCCAGATTTGATGAAGTCGAAAAGCCTAATAAACCTCACCTCCTCTACACTCTCATCAATTGGGTTGCCAACAAACACCCCACCTCTAACAAAGAGAAAGAGCCTGCCATAAGCTGATGCTACTACACCAGTTAGGGGATAGAAAGCTTCCCCACCATCAATAGCTCTCTTAGTCACATCGCCAAAGTATGTATACTTTACTTTCCCCTCTACGAGATCTAGACACTGTACACCGCTTGCCCCCTGCACCCAGTTCTCTAGAATGTCAAAGCACATATGATCATATAGCAAAGCCCCCTTAAGAGCTGGTTTTGAAGAAAGCTGCTTATAGTCCCCACCCCTTCTGTCAATTTGATAGAGCCCTAAGTTAATCATTCCATCTCCTCTAGCCAGTATGAGCCTATCATTAACTTCGTCATATATTATTTCAGAAACCTCACCAACCCAATCAGTTTCGTGATGCAAGCTCTCCTTCCACAGCAACGCAATAGAGTCCTCATCAATGTTATATGCGTGTACATGGCTATACTTATTTACAAACGATATGGTTGCAGCAAGCCCCTCTTCTCTACCCCTGTAAACTGCTGGAGCGTGAACCCAGCCGCCAAAGTATATAGTGTTGTCAACAGCTTCTACAGCATTATATGTATCTCCACCAGACGTTGGAAGGGACCCCACCTGTTCAAATCTGTACCTCCTTGCACGCCCCTCATTAACATATATGAAGTTTGCTATAGCCTCAAAAGCAAGGGTGTAGTATAGCACTCCTCTGTGATACTTTAAGCCAAATATGCCTCCACTGCCCCACTCAGGGCCGTACCTAGGGCTATAGAAGTACTCTGGGAAAAGCTTGCTCATATAATTTAGTAGGAAAGGCAGCTCAATTTAAGCTTTAGAATGCGTTACCTTATTTTCAATACAGGAGCTCCTCTTATTTGCGCAGCCTTTAGATCCCTCAATGCTTTATTTACTTCTTCTAGTCTATAGGTCTGCACGTGCGTTTCTATGCCATACTTTGTGTAAAGCTCTATAAACTTCTTCACATCTTCTCTAGTAACGTTTGCAGCGCTCTTCACCTCTTTCTCTTCCCACAAGTGCTTGGCATAGTCTAGGAGTACTGGTGTTTGCTTTCTTATAGCATTTATAACCAGCCTTCCACCTTTCTCAAGAAGTTCTAAAGCCCTTGCCACAGTTTCTCCAACTGGTGTAAAGTCTATGGCTATGTGTAGCTTTCTCGGGGGGTTTTCTGAGGGGTGCCCTGTCCAGTCAGCTCCAAGCCTCTTAGCAAGCTCTCGATGCTCAGCACCCCTACTAAAAACGTGTATCTCTGCAGAGGGGTACAGCCTCCTTATAATCTGTATCACTATGTGTGCTGAAGACCCGAACCCGAAGAGCCCAACTCTTGCACCATCAAACACCCCTGCTAACCTAAATGCCCTGTAGCCTATAGAGCCTGCACAGAGCAGTGGAGCAAGCTTCTCAGCCTCCATAGCCTTCGGCAACTCATATACATATTCAGCAAAAGCTACTGTATACTCAGCATACCCTCCATCAAGGTCGCACCCAGTTGCCTTGAAGTCTACACACAGGTTTTCCAAACCCCTCTTACAGAATTCACAACTGTTACAAGTCTTTCCAATCCATGCAACACCAACTCTCTTACCAATAACGTGCTCAACACCCTTACCAGCTTCAACAACTCTTCCAACAATTTGATGCCCAGGTACCACAGGTAACTTGCACCTTACCCTACCCTCAATTATATCTATATCAGTATAGCAAACACCACACGCTTCAACCTCTATAAGAACCCTATTCTCTTTAACAACTGGTATAGGCATGTCAACAATTTCAACAGGCTCCTCTTTGAGCGGAAGCCCTGGATACCTCCTCTGAGCACCCTCAACAAAAATCTCAGCATTCTCTTTTACAAGTCCAGCCTTCAAAACCTTTCACCACACTAAAGTATAGTTGACACAAGCTTTAAGTTCATTGTGTAACTTTAGTGCTTGACAATGTGTTAAGATCCTTGCCATAGGCGCTAAGCAAGGTGCAGATATAGAGTGTGTAAAAAAGCACTAGTTCGCGGCTTTTCACGACTTTATAGCCTTAGACTCTGCTAAGCACTTCTCCTCACTCCCCCCATTTTTACACATGGTTATGGGGGTTGGCGCCTTTACCTCCCTTGCTTCAGCAAGTTTTTTCCCAGCTTCACTAATTATAGGCTTTGCCCAGTTTCCCCAGAGCACCCAGAGAATAGATGCTATGCCTCCAACAACATTGCTTAGGGCAAAGGCTATGTATGCCCCTATGGTGCCCAAACCCATTGCGAGAGCTAGCACATAGCCTAGGCATATTCTCAGGCCCCAGAGCCTAAACATGTTTATAGCTGCTGGCGCTAATGTGCGTCCAGATCCCCTGCCAACAGATATGGATGAGAATGTCAGAGCGAAGAAGGGGAGAGTCCATAGTGATATGGTGAGAAAGCTGTCCAGTTCGAAAAGCATTTGATTTACAGCTTCTTGAGGCAACCCCTGACCCGTTATGAATATAGACACTATCGGCATTCTAAACAAGTACACTACGCCGGCTGTTACCAGCACTACAAAGAATATGAATACAGATGTTGATTTAGCTACTCTCCTAGCCCTTATCAAATTTTGTGCCCCTAAGTTTTGCCCAACCATTATTGCGATTCCTTCTGACAGCCCCCACAAGCTTGTGTTTGCAAGGTCAAACAATATGAAGCCTATTGAAATTGCAGAAGCAACAATGCTTCCAAAGGTATTGATAAGCCTGTTCTGAATGTTGAAGGCAAGGGAGTTCGATATATTTAGCACTAGAATTGGAAGGGCTATGGAAAGCGTTGTATAGAGGTACTCTTTATCCACGTTACGCACTGCTTCAAGCTTTAGCCACAAATACCTCTTCCTAATTACATATAGCAAAATTGCTAGGCTAATGACTTTGCTTAGCACAGTTGCTAAAGCCGCTCCCGCAGCCCCCATTGCAGGCACTACGCCGAGGCCCATTATGAACATGGGGTCTAGAAAAACATTTGCAATACCACCAATAGCTTGTGAAAGTGCTGGAGTTCTGGTGTCTCCAAGTGCTTGCACAATTGTTGCTAGTGCCATGTTTATTGACAGAAACACTATGTCTACACTCATAACACGAGCATAAGAAAGCACTTCACCATATATTTCAGGCGGTGTTGCCACAAGGTATGTAAATATGTGTGGTGCTAGTATATAGAATAGAGTGCCAAAGAAAACTCCGCCTAGTGAAGACACTAAGACGAATTTTGAGGCAGTGGTAGAGAACTCTCTGTAAAGTGCTGCTCCAGCATACTGAGCGAGCAATGCTGTATTTGCAGATGCGAAGGCCATTGTGAATGCCGCAAAAATCATGTAAGAAGGCCAGACCTGCCGCGGAACTGCTACAGCAAGTTGATGATACCTGCTAAGCCAAAACGAATCCACAATGCCGTAAACGTCTTGAACTAACCTCACTATTAGCATGGGTAAGCCTAGTGAAAGAAATGCTGGTATTATAGGGCCCTCAAGTATAGCATTTCTATACCTTTCAATAGCCTTTCCCGAGATTCCCTCACACCTCTACACACTGTAGCATATCATAATACTGCAAGAATTTGCATTAAAAGCTCATAGCTAAATCGCTTAGCTTAAAACGCTAATTCAGCACTTTTTCTCCGCTAATAGCTTTCTGTGAGTCTTGATGAACTCCCTCATAATTGCTGATCTCAGTTCCCTGGTCTTTTCATGCGGGGCTGCGAGTGTCCTTAGCAAGACTATGTAGTACTGCTTATCGCTCTGCTCCTCAATGTAGAGGTTATAGTCGCTTTCTAGCAGTCCATGTAGTGATTTTTGAAGCTCTGGCAAAACATCGTCTGGATTGCACATCACTGGAAACTCGTATCTCACCTGAATGACCTTGCTTTCCTCAGCTTCCTCAAGAACTACACTAGAGCTGAGCAAGGTCATGTTAGACACCTTTACTACCTGCCCATCGGTATCCAGTATCTTTGTGTAGAGGAATCCTATTTCAAGAACCCTGCCCCTGATGCTCGGTATCATATAGTCTCTGCTGAAAAACTTGTATGCAGGGAATGAGAGCAAGAGCACAGGCAAACCCCCTGCAATCCTCACATCCTGCCCGGGCCTTATGAAGCCTGAGAGCAGTATTAATAGCCCTGCAAAGAAGTTTGAGAGAACTGGTTGTAGTGCTAAGCCTAGAACAAGCCCTGAGAAAGTAGCACTTGCCAATATGCTTTCCCCACTAACGCCCAGGATTGTTGCAACGATAAGTGCTAAAATTGTGTAGCCTAGAAGCAAAATCACGTTTCTTGCTAAATACGCTTCTCTAAGACCTTTAAGTCGAAGCAGTGCTGCAGAAGCTAAAAGCTGAATAATTATGGCACCTGCTATAATAGCTAAAATAGCATAAAGCACTCTCCTGTGAGTAGCATAAAGCTCTGCTATATCTCTAGGTAGGTACTGTAGCAACGCCTCTAACAAGACAATGAGCACTACTATCGCTATTAAGACTAGGAGTGCACTAAATGCCCTCCTCCTTGCACTAGCCATACTATGCACACCACTACATGTTGAAGTTTTAAAAGCGTCTACAAGCTTTATTAGTGCTTTACATGGTGATCCCAAACGCCTCTAGAGATCTGTAGTGAATTAAGAAGCATTCTTACAGTTGATGAAGAGGCTAAGAAATTGGGAATATTCGTTGCCTACACTTATACATGGCTTGAGGAGAGAAAAGTGTTTGAAGCATACCCGCTTGAAGAGGATGTTGAGAGTCTTGTTAATTACCTTAGGGGTAGGTACACTTTAGACAAGCTTAAGGAAGACCCTATTGCTAGAGCTTACAGAGACTTCTTTTGGAGAATAGGCATAGATCCTACGAAAACAAGGCCGTCAAGTGAAGCTCTTGTGAGAAGAGCTCTCAGAGACTCCTTCCCCAGGATAAGCCCTGTTGTTGACGCCGGCAACATAGCATCTGCCTACACCATGGTTCCTATAGGTATGTATGACATGAACAGCACAAAGCCCCCTCTCAGAATAACTATTAGTAGAGGTGGAGAGGTGTTCAAGCCTATAGGGGGTGGCGAAGTTAAGCTGGAGAAAGGCATACCAATACTCGTAGACTCTAGGGGTACAGTCATGCATATATACCCACATAGGGATAGCATTGAGACAATGATAAGGGAATCAACTTCAAAAATACTCATAGTAGCTGCAGGAGTTCCCAAAGTGAGTAGAGATCTTGTGAAAAAAGCCGCTGAATTAACAGCACAACTTCTTGAGAAGCTTGGCTGGAAGTGGTGCAAATCAGTAGAAGTTACATAGCAAAGCTTAGTTCCGCAGGGAGAATTCACAAAGCATAAATTTATTATCTTTTCAGCAAGCATTTGAACTTCTTGATTGGCTAGGGTTGAGACCATGTGTGAGTCAAATGTGTACCTAGTTGAGGCAGGTATGGAGAAGCTTGCGGCTAAGGAAGTTGCCTCAATGACTCCAAAGCAGAACGGCTATGTCTTTGTGGACATCTATGGCAATAGGTATGAGTTTGACAATGTTGAAATTGCTTACATAGACTTCATAGGGCATAGAGTTGTGCTGAAGAAGAGGGGCTAAAATTAAATGAAGATTGTTATTGTGGGTAAGGGTGGGGTTGGGAAGACAACAGTAACTGCGTGCTTAGCTAGGCTAGTCGGGAGAGATGGGTATAGTGTTATAGCTGTTGATGCTGATCCCAGTCTGAATCTTGCAAAAGCCCTTGGCATAGCACCTAGTGCTGCTAGTTCAAAGCCTGTTCTCTTCGATGAGGAGTTTATAAAGGAAAGAACTCTTCTACCCAACGGAGCCTACAGGCTGAACCCCAGGGTAGAGGATGTTATAGAGAGGTTTGGAATTAGGGGCCCTGATAACGTAACACTGCTTAAGCTTGGCTACGTGAAGAAAGGAGGTGTTAGGTGCCTCTGCCCCGAGTATGCATTTCTAAGAGCCCTACTCTCACACTTAATCCTCGGCAGAAAGGATGTGGTTATAGTCGACATGGTTGCAGGGCTAGAGCCCATGAGCAGGGGCGCGGCTAGAGGTGTAGACTTAATGCTATGCATAACAGAGCCAACAGCCAAGTCAATAGATGTTACGCAAGAGATCTACAGGCTGTCTAAAGATATTGGCGTTAAGAACTTCACTGTCATTGGAAACAAGGTAATGTCTGAAGAAGATAAGGTGTTTATAGAAAAGGCATTAGGTGATGTAAAGATCTTGGGGCACTTACCTTATGATGAAAACGTTGTTAAGGCAGATAGGCTTGGAGTAGCTGTTTTAGACTATAACCCGAATTCACCAATAGTTCTAGAGCTCAATAAAATAAAGAAAATTATTTTAAATTTCATGACTAGCAAGAAGCCATGACAAAAGCCATTAACGAAATTTAACGAGAAATTAGCAGGAAAGTTATTGTAGTTAAATTTAAAATTCCAATTCAAGGAGCTAAGCTTGAGGTGTACTATTTTTGTCTATACCATACAAAGAGATTAGGCTTCGACTAGAAGAGCTGAAGAGTGCTGTTGCAGAGGTTAAGGGGCTTGATGTAAGCATTGGTTATGTTGTTGAAGAGTGGGAAGAGCCTCCAGGGCCAACACCATTTCCATCAATAGCTACTTTGAGAAGATGGGACCATGTGCTGTTGAATAGGTACAAGCCCCTCTATTTACCATACTGTGACCTCTGCTGTCTATGCACCTATGGTAGATGTGATTTGAGTAGAACTAAGAGGGGTGCATGTGGATTAAGCCTCTCAGAACAGCAGTCAAGGCTTGTAACATTAGTATGCGGAATTGGTGCTTGTACTCATGCTGGTCATGCTAGAGAGCTACTGGATAAGCTCGTTGAGAGGTATGGTGATGACCGGCCAATAGATCTGGGGGGCGAAGTGTATTTAGAAGCGCCAAATATAAGATTGGTAACAGGTGTTAAGCCTAAAACTCTGAGAGATTTGAAGATCGTTATGGAATATGTTGAGAAGCAACTTGTACAAACCATGGCAACAGTACAGGTGGGTCAGGAGGGCCACTGGATAGACTATGAGCAGAAGGTTTTTCACTTTGGAATGCTAGACCACCTTGCATTGGAGATTGCAGATGTTGTTCAGGTAGCAGCCCTAGGCTTTCCTAAAGCAGATCCTAACTCACCTTTGGTGGATTTAGGCATAGGCACTGTAGATACATCAAAACCAGTTATTCTTGTTATAGGTCACAATGTTCTGCCTTCAGCAGCCATAGTAGACTACCTTGAGGAGACGGGTCAGAGAGATAAGGTAGAGGTTGTAGGGCTTTGCTGTACAGCTCACGACATTACACGCTATGAGAAGAAGAGGGCTAAAATTGTTGGCCCAATATCGTGGCAGCTAAGGTTCATAAGAACTGGCATACCCGATGTGATTGTTATTGATGAGCAGTGCATATACACAAACATTGTTGAAGAGGCTAGGAAAATAGGAGCCGTTGTTATAGCTACTACAGAAAAAGCCTTGAGAGGTCTACCAGATAGAACCTATACCTCTCCAGACACTACTGTTGAGGAGCTAGTCTCAGGAAAGATTCCGGGAGCCGTTATACTGGATGAGTCAAGACTTGCTGAAGTAGCTGTTAAGGCAGTGTTTAAGTTAGCACCACTGAGGGTGAAGTATAAGTGGAGCTTGCTTGACGAAAAGACCATTGCTGAACACGCAAAGAAGTGTACAGGGTGTAGAAATTGCGAAAGAAACTGCCCACAAAACCTACCAATATCAATAGCAATACAAAAAGCCTCAAAAGGAGACCTCACAGCCCTAAAGTCTCTGTACCACAGATGCTTTGCTTGTAGAAGGTGTGAATATGTGTGTCCTAGAGATATACCAATACTAACACTGATCTTGGCAGCGTCTAAGGACGTTATGATGAATGAGAGGTATAGGTGTAGAGCTGGGAGAGGACCTATACAGGACACTGAGATCAGGGCTGTTGGTAGAGACATTGTCTTAGGCGTAATACCGGGTGTTATAGGATTTGTTGGATGTGCTAATTGGCCTGATGGCGCTCACGATGTGGCTGAAATGGCGAGGGAGTTTGCATCGAGAAGATATATAGTTACAGCCTCTGGATGCTCAGCCATGGCTATAGCTATGTTTAAGAATGAAGAGGGTCAGACACCATATGAAGAGTTCTCAGGAGTATTTGAAGCTGGTGGTCTTGTTAATGTCGGTTCTTGTGTAGCTAACGCACATATAGCTGGTGCTGTAATAAAGATTGCAAACATATTTGCTAAGCTACCGTTGAGAGCGAACTACATGGAGATAGCAGACTACATATTGAATAGAATTGGTGCTGTTGGAGTTGCGTGGGGTGCTATGAGCCAGAAGGCAGCTGCTATAGCTTCTGGTTTCTGGAGACTTGGCGTACCTGTTATCGTGGGTCCCCACGGCCTTAAGTACAGAAGGATGCTGTTAGGAGATGTGGAGAACGAAGATGCGTGGTATGGTTACGACGCTATGACTGGTGAGAGTCTGTGGCTTGGCCCGGCCCCTGCACACTTATTCTATGCTGCAGAGTCTAAGGAGGAGGCAATGGTCATGATACCCAAGCTGTGTATAAGACCTGCTGACACTCCACAGGGTAGGGCGATTAAGCTCACAAACTATGTATCCATATACAAGAAGTTCTATGGGGATGACAAGCTTCCACCAGATCTTCACCTATACATAAGGACTGAGGCAGACATACCAGTGCCATTTAGAGATGAGATCCTGGCATACCTCAAGGAGGTTGGGTGGAAGGAAAGGCCAGTAACTTCAAATCCAACACTACTTGAGGAAGTTATTGAGGTATATAAGAAGAGGAGAGGAGGTGCATAACTATGGCAGCAGAGTACTGGCTCTACGGAGACATACCACCGGGCCCAATAAAGGCATCAGTAATTACAGACATTAAGACCGTGCCTGACATTATTAAAAAGTTTAAGAACAAAGTGTTCTCAATAGGGCCTTACATAACGAAGTTAAGTGAAATCACAGCTCCCGATCTTATAGACAGAGTAATATCATTAGCATTAGCTTCTGGGGGTAGGATAGCAACAAGCTCGCCTGCCGTTGTAAAAGCTCTTGACGCTAAGGGCATTAAAAACTATGACATTGAATTCCTACTTGAACTCGCACGAAAAGCTCTAAAGAGAGGTGCAGAGTTGATAGTGTTTGTTGGACACTTCTACTCCTATGAATGGCTAATCTTGAATTACCTTAAGCACTATGCACCAGATATAAAGACCTTGACCTTAGAGCCCTATGCTCAGCCGAATGCTACGTGGACTTTAGCATCACTACCCCTTCCCATATGGTATAAAAACATATGTAGCTTAGATGAGATGTTAAAGAAAGGCACGGCATAAGCTAGAGGCATAGGTGTAGCCAGAATGTTTGAATGTGTACATTATACAGCTTGTTTATACATTGTTTATAAATTAACTATTTTAAGGAGTTGCTCTAATAGTTAAAGGTGAGGTCATGAGGTGATGCAATAGCCATGCCTATCACTCTCACACTACTAGAGCCTGTAACGCTACCTGCAGACGTTAAGGTTCAGGTATTTGATGTCTTACCACCACCACCAAAAGGCACTTTTAGCGATATACCTGTTGATGTAGGGCCTCAGTATGAGGGTCAGAGGGTTAGAAAGCCTGAGATGTTTGTTGAACTTGGGGGTCCTGACGTTAAGTACAAGTTTGAGTTGTTTAGAATTAGAAAGCCTGAGGAAATAGAGGACGGTAAAGTAATTGTTATAGGTCCTGACATACCTGAGCTTAAAGAGGGCTCTAGCATACCATATGCTGTTATAATAGAGGCTACGGGTAAAGGGCTGGAGCCTGAAGGCGAAGGTGTTTTAGAGAGAAGAATTCATGAGTTTAGCAACTACGTTATGGGGTATATGCATCTCAATCAAAGGGATCAGATATGGCTTAGGCTAAGCAAGAAGGCTGTTCAGAAGGGGCTTAACACATTTAGATATATTGGTACTGTGCTTTACAGGCTATTCAAATCAGCATTTCCAATAATAGAGAAAATGAGGGTGATATTTGTTACAGACCCTAGAGTAGTAGAGCTTCTATATCCACAAGCACAGAAAATCTATGAGGAGAGGGATAGAAGGGCACTTGGCTTAAGAGATGAAGATGTTGACATGTTCTACTCATGCAAACTCTGCCAGTCCTTTGCACCAACACATGTATGCATAATAACACCCGAGAGACCATCTGCCTGCGGCGCCATATCGTGGATAGATGCAAGGATAGCCGCTAAGATAGATCCCAAAGGCCCTATACAGCCCGTGCCAAAAGGTAAGTTACTGGATTCAATAGGAGGTGAGTATGAAGGGGCTAATGAAGCTGTTAGAAAGCTTTCTAATGGTGCAATTCAGAGAGTAAAGCTTTATTCACTATTTGATTACCCGCCAACAATATGTGGATGCTTTGAAATAGCAACTTTCTACATACCCGAGCTCGATGCTGTAGGCCTCGTGAACAGGGGATATCCAGGCAACACGCCAATTGGGCTTAGGTTTAGCCAAATAGCAGACACAGTCGCCGGGGGTAGGCAGGTGCCAGGGTTCCAAGGAATTGGCTATGTCTACTTAAGGAGTAAGAAGCTGTTCCAAAAGGATGGTGGTTGGACAAGAATTGTGTGGATGACTTCAGAAATAAAGCAGAGGATTTTAGATGCTATACCACCTGAGCTCAGAGACAAGATTGCAACAGAGAAGGAGGCTACAACTGTTGAAGAGCTTAAGAAATTCTTAATGGAGAAGGGGCATCCAATAGTGAAGCTGTTGAAGGAGAAGGAGAAGCCTAAGGTTGAAGAAAAGAAGGAGGTTAAGGTTGAAGAAAAGGCTTTACCAGCAGCACCACCTACACCAGCAGCCCCAGAGGCACCGGCAGTTACACCAGCAGCTCCACAAGTCCCAGCTCCTGTTGCTGTAACTGCAACACCTCAACAGGTAACAATTTCGCCACAAGCAGCTGGAGGTATAACAGTTTCTGTTACAATACCCCTACCACTACTGCAACAACAACAGCAAGCAGCCCAAACACCAATGACACTAGTGTTTAAAGGTGTTAAGATAAGGGCTGAGAAACTTGTTATTAAGAGAGCTGGGACTGGTGAAAGTAAGTGAGTAGCAAGGAGTCTAAAAAAGCAAGAGATGAGGCAAAGGCGGGGCAGGAGGCGACAATATACAGCTTAATAGCTAAAATTGCTGAGGCGCTGGAGAAGGGTGTTGTAGAGCTTTATAATGTTGAGATTGAAGCTGACGAGCTTGAGGTAAGGCTTCTATCACCAACACCAACAGCACCACCCATACCAGTCGTTATTACGCCGCCTAAGGCTGTTGTAGAAGCAAAGCCTGAGGTTAAAGCTGCTTATGAAGTTGCAAAAGCTGTTGAAGTTGTTGCTAAAAAGGTTGTTGAACTAGCTAGGGTAGCTTTTGAAGAGCCTAAGCCTCAGTTTAGTGGTAGAGTAGTTGAGGTTAGGCTGGGAGCATCAAAAGAAGAAGGTGGGACAAGAGAGAAGACATATGTAGTAGGAGGACACACAATGCCTGCATACTACTACTTAACAGGGTATAAACCACCACACCCACCGGTGTTCGGAGGAGATACTTTTGACATGCAGATAGGTTTACCAAGAGCTGTAAAACTAGCGTTTGGAGATGCTATGGGCAATCCTGCGGAGTGGGCTAGGGTATGGGTTAGCAAGTATGCTGCTGAGGCCATAGATATACACCTTGTGAGTACAGATCCATCGATTAAGGATGCTCCACCTGAAGCTGCTGTGAAAGTTGTTGATCAACTTCTTCAAGCAGTTAAGGTACCTATAGTTGTAGGCGGTTCTGGAAACCCGGAGAAAGATGTTATAGTCTTTAGGAAAATCGTTGAGGCATTCCCATCAGAAGGCCTTATCATCAATAGCCTGAACTTAGATATGAAGCTAGAGGATGTGTGCCCACACATAGCCAAGACAAATGCTGTAGTCATAAACTTCTCGCCAATGGACTTAGATAAAGCTGAGCAAATAAATAGAAAAACATATGATTGGATACCTAGAAACAGAATAATACTAGATCTCAACATAGGCGGTATAGGTTACGGCACCGAATACGGCTTTACAGCTATGGAGAGAGCAAGACTATCAGGATTGCTAGGCAACGAGCTGCTCCAGCATCCATTCAATGTTGGAGCTGCAAATGCTTGGGGCGCTAGAGAGGCGTGGATAACCATGGACCCCTACTGGGGGCCAAAAGAAATTAGAGGTCCTCTATGGGAAGCACTCACTAGCATAATCTGCTTACTAACGGGAGCTGACTACTTCATGCTTGTACACCCACTAACTGTGAAAACAATGAAGACAATTAGGGAGTACCTGTTTTCTGAGCCCAAGCCTAAGGATCCTGAAAAGGCATTAGACTGGCTGTCAAAGGCTTTACCGGTGATTTAAATGCCCTGGAAGCCCCCAACACCAATTGAAATATACCAGCTTTTGCCAAAAACTAACTGCGGAAAGTGTGGAGAAGCAAACTGCATGGCGTTTGCAATAAGGTTAGCCTCTCTCGATGCCAAGCTAGAAGACTGCCCACCGCTTATTGAGGAAGAGAAGTATAAGGGAAGCTATGAGAAGCTACAGAGCCTTCTCCTACCACCAGTAAGGGAGGTTGTGATAAAGAGCCCTAAGAAAGTTGTTAAAATTGGTGGTAAGTATGTACTCTTTAGGCATGAGATGAGATACCACAACCCAACAGCTATAGCTGTTGATGTAGACGACAACATGGATAGAGATACCATCATTAAGAGAGTGAAGATGATTGAAGGTTTTGAGTATGAGTATGTGGGGCAGAAGCTCAAGCTAGATGCAATTGCTATTAGGTCTGTAAGTAACGATCCAAAGAAGTTTGCTCAAACAGTTGCTCTTGTGGCTGAAAACAGTAGCCTACCACTAGTCCTATGCTCAACAAACCCAGCTGTTATAGAGGCTGCGCTAAACGTACTTAATCCGCCACACCACAGGCCGCTAATCTATGCTGCTACAAAGGATAACTGGAGAGAGATGGCAGAAGTTGCAAAGAGATTTGATGTTCCACTAGCCATAGCGTCTCCTGGAGATCTCGACTTGCTAGTCTCTTTAGCTAAGACCTTATCTGAAGACATGGGATTGAAGGACCTAGCCCTAGATCCTGGGTGCATTGTTGGTCCTGGAGGCTTTGCATACACAATTAAAGCATTCTCATGGCTTAGATTCAAGGCCACATATGATCTCTGGAAGCATGCGGGCTTTCCATTGATAGGCACACCAATTTCTGTATGGGCTCAGATGAGCGGAGACCCAAAGGACGTAATGCTGTGGGAAGCTGTGTTAGCAACAATCCTCATAACGCGCTACGCAGACTTGCTGATCATGCACTCTCTAGATGGATGGGTACTGCTACCACAAGTTATGTGGAGATTCCAGCTCTACACAGACCCCAGAAAGCCTGTAGCAGTACCAGCTGGTTTAAGAGAAATTGGAAAGCCTAACGAAATGAGCCCTGTCATTGTAACAACGAACTACGCCTTGACATACTCACTTGTTTCAAGCGATGCTGAAAAAGCAAAGCTAAATGCATGGCTATTAGTTATAGATACAGAGGGTCTTGCTGTAGACGTTTCTGTAGCGGGTAGGAAGTTTACAGGAGATAAGGTTGCAGAAATTATTAAGTCTGCAGAGCTTGAGAAAAAGGTAAAGCATAGAATACTGATCATACCTGGCAAAGCAGCAAGAGTCTCTGGAGATATAGAAGATGCCACAAAGTGGAGAGTAATGGTAGGGCCCATGGACTCTTCAGAGCTTGGAAAGTGGTTAGAGAAGAACTGGTCCTCGGAGAAGATTAAAGAGCTTATGGGAGGCTCTTAAGACCTTTTCCACTCTTTTTTAAGTATATCTTAAAAGTTACGCGAAATTGCTGTAATAAAGCACATATTTTTAAAAGCTTTAAGATTGTATTCCTGCTTGTATGCGAGGTGCTTGTAGAGGAGGTGACACAAATATAGCTGTGGAAAGCCAAAGAGTACACACTATACGCTTTCTGCCACACAATATTAGTGTCAAGGTGCCTAAAGGCACTACAATTCTTGAGGCTGCAATTAGGTGTGGTGTTGGTATTAGGAGTGTTTGTGGTGGTAAAGGGCTTTGCGGGAAGTGTAAAGTTATTGTTAGAGGGGGAGGTGTTGAGACTAGGAAAACAGATTTGCTAAAGCCAGAGGAGGCAGCTAGAGGCTATGTCTTGGCATGCATAGCCAAGGTTGTTGAAGACATTGAAGTTGAGATACCTGTTGAAAGCCAGATTGGAAGACCGAGACTGCAGTCAGTTGTGAAGCTGCCCAGTGTTGTCCCTAAGTCAATGCTTGGACAAGAGCCTCTTTCCTTAGAAAGCCTTGCTGCTAGTCCTTATAAGCTTGGTATAGGTGTTGTAGAGACTGCTTCCATATTTAAACAGAGAGAAGTGCATAAGGTTTTTGCAGTATTGAATACCGCCAGGAGGAAGATTGTTGATATTAGTGAGAAAGAGAAGGGTGTTTATGGCCTGGCTGTAGACATTGGCACAACCAAGGTCGCAGCCGCCTTAGTTAATGTTGCTGAAGGCAGGGTTTTGGGAACAGCATCTGAATTCAATAAGCAGTTGCTCTATGGTGAGGACATAATTTCTAGGATCAGATATGCTCTCGATAAAAAAGATGGCTTAAAGGAGTTGCAAAAAGCTGCTGTAGAAACAATAAATAGTGTTACTGAACAACTGTGCAAGAGGTTTAAGGTTGCTTTAGATGATGTATACATGATTACAGTTGCTGGAAATACTGCAATGACATATCTCTTTGTAGGGCTAGACCCATACCCACTGATAAAGTCTTTTAAAGAGCGTGCTGAAGTCTCCAGAAATCCGCATTGGTTAGAGGCTAGAGACATGGGTCTTGCTGTAAATAGGAATGCCGATGTGTACGTCCTTCCATGTGCTGGCAGATTTCTTGGCGGTGATGTGATAGGAGATGTGATAACAACTGGTCTGAACTTCTCTGAAGAGCCAGCCCTGCTCATCGATATAGGCACTAATACAGAGGTTGTAGTTGGCTGCAAGTACTGGTTCATAGGTACAACAGCTCCTGCAGGTCCTGCTTTTGAGGGCTGGGGTTTAACACATGGTGTTAGAGCTATTGCTGGGGCTATTGAGAGCATTACCATAGACCCTAAGACTTGTAGAGCTATCTACAGGACAATTGATAATGCTAAACCCATTGGCATATGTGGCTCTGGTTACATAGACCTCTTAGCACAGCTTTTTGTCAACGGGCTTGTTGATGTATTTGGAAAGTTCTATAAGGAGTGCGGCTGCCCATATATAAGAAGAGGTGAGAAGGGATATGAGTATGTTGTTGTGCCGTCTGAGGAAACAGGTATAGGAAGAGATATTGTTGTTACAGAAGAAGACTTGTATAACATTATAGACTCCAAATCCTCTGTGTGCAGCGCTATTTCAATTCTACTTAAAAAGATGCTTATCACTGTTTACGATGTTAAGAGGGTTTATGTTTGCGGTGCCTTTGGAAACTACCTTAATCTAAATAGCGCTATGACAATAGGCATGATACCTGAGTTTCCTAATGCAAGTATAGAGTACATAGGCAATGGCTCGCTAGGCGGAGCTATACTCACACTTCTTTCAGAAGATTACAGAACTGAAGCAGAGAGAGTTGCAAAGCTAATGGCATCCATAGAGCTCATGCTCGACCCTGACTTCATGGACGAGTACCAGGCAGGCTTTATGCTACCTGGAAAGAAAGAGCTGTTCCCAACGTGGAGAGATGCTAGTAGGAATATAAAGCCTTGGAGACCTCAGGACTAGGCGTGGTTGTAGGGCATGGCTAAGAGGCCTTTCTACATCTCAATATCTGGAAAAGGTGGTGCTGGTAAGACTACACTTACAGCTCTTCTACTTAAGGTTTTGCTAGAGTCTTCTACAAATGACGAGATTTTGGTTGTGGATGCGGACCCTGCAACAAATCTGCCTCAGGTTCTGGGAGTGGAAATCAGCAAGACTGTTGGTGATGTTGCTGAGGAGTTTAGAAAGGGTTTCCACAGGCTTGATAACATTGGTTTTGAGAAAAGCGCCCTTCTTGAGTACTACATTATGAGGGATTGCATTGTTGAAGCAGAGGGCTTTGACTTGCTAGCAATGGGCAGGGGTGAGGGAGAGGGATGCTATTGCTATATTAATGCAGTTCTCTCAGGAATCCTAGGCAAAATAGTGCAACACTACACTGTTATACTAATGGATATGGAGGCAGGGTTAGAGCACTTGAACAGAAGGCTGGATAGACATGTAAACACAATTGTAATAGTTGTTGATAACTCGCTAATGAGCCTGAAAACAGCTGAGAAAATGAAGGAAATAATTAGGGAAGTGGGGCTAAAGATCAGTGAAATATACATTGTTGGAAACAGGCTACACAGCAAAAGAGAGGAAGCAGTAATTCGGTGGGCTTCGCAAAACGAGTTTAAGTATGCAGGTACAATTCCTGAGGATAGAAACATAGCCGAGCTCGCTGCTAATGGAATGCCACTACTAAAGCTACCAAAGGATTCAGAGGCTTTAAGAGCTGCTTACATAATTGCAAAAAACATTGACCTCATCTAGTATCCAGCTATAGCACTCCGCATTACAATGGTCAGAAGAGTAAAACTTATTAGGTTCTCCATAGCTGTTAGTAGCAGGTGCATGGCAATGTCTGAAACTTTTTGGGAGCGTTATACCTGGAGCAGGGTAAAGGACAAAATAAAATCATTGCCCGGCAGACTTGGTTTTGAAAAAAGTGATAAGCTAAGGTTCTTCGGATTGACACTGGATTTGGAAACAGGTACAATATATGACAATGTCTTGGGTAGGTATCTAACATCGAAAGAGGCTAGCGGAATGTATTTCATTCTCTCACTATATGCGGATACAAAGAGTGATGTAGGAGAAAGCGGTGAACTTGCTTCACTATCAAGGCAGCTCTGCCCCTTTGTCCACTGCCCTAACCTCAAGAGAAATATTGCTGGTGTTGAAAAGCTTTTTGGTGAAAATCCGCAGCTTTTGTATAAAGTTGCTGAACCTTTTGGCTATACAAGAGTTGAGTTTGGAGATGTAGCTGTAAAAATCTACGCACTTCCAAGAGTGCCAATAGTTTTGGCTATTTGGGCTGGTGAAGAAGGTATGCCGCCATCGTCAGAAATACTGTTCGACAAAAATGCACATTACTATTTAGGGGAAAATGTTTCTGATGTATGTGAAGCTGCAATGGGGTTAGCGCGTGCCTTAACAGGTAGGTTTATACTTAAGCTTGCTAAGGATTTGGGTATGGATATTTCGTCAGTAGAGTTTGGAGGAGCTGGCTACGTCTGTGCAGATTGACTTAGACGAAAATAGGAATTAAAAATCTTTAATTTAATTACATCTCTACTGTATGAGCTCCTTCCACTTAATCTCTTTCTCAATAACTTCGAGAATATCAGACTCCTTTGCTTTTAAAGAACTGGGCGTTATCATGAACTGGGCTTCCCTAAGCTTCTCTACTGTTGTATATGTGTCGTAGGGGACTAGAAGTAGTGGTGTACCAACTTCCCGTGCTTTAATTAAAACGCCTATATCTGGGTATAGACCTCCTGTAAGCACTACTACACTTGGCCTTGTTTCTAGCGCCATTACTATCAAGTCTGTTCTATCACCTCCAGTAACTATAGCTGCGTTAACAGCTCTCCTAAACCACCTCAAAGCTGTTGAAGGCGCCATTGCGCCAATAACTATGTCTTCAACAATGTTATTAAGCTTATCCTTATTCTCTAGAACGTCTGCGTCTAAGACTTCAATTATATCGCTAACTGTAGGAGCTGTTAACCTCACTCTCTCTCTTATAATACCATACACTTTAATTCCCAGTTTCTCTATTTCTGGTGCTACAACATCCTCTACCCTCTCGAAGTAGTACACAGGTACATTATTTATTATTACACCGTCTATTTTAGCTCCATAGTGTTCAAAGTAACAGCTATGTAGTATGACCTTGTCCACCATTTCGTCAACAACGTCTCTATCCTTTGCATTCAATAGGAATACTGTTTTAGCATTAAGAATCTTAGCTAGTTGGGGTAATGCTAGGCCTATTGATGTCATGGCCTCTAAGTTTGGATAGCTCTCAACTAAAACAACATCCCTTCCCTGAGCTATTTTGTTGTACGCTTCTTCAATTCTCTTCCTTAGTGCATTAATGTCGCTTTTTAAATCCAATATGTTTCTAGTAATTATGATTGGGTTTATGTCTTCAAAGCTGTCCTCCAAATTTAAAGCCTGTTTTACTGCAATAACATCAGGGTCTACATACTTCATTGATGGGAGTCTGTACCTAGCTTTTGAAATAGGTTTGAAGTAACCTGCCTTCATTCCTAAGGATAAAAACTTTTTTAATAACCCATAGATTAAAACTGTCTTCCCCCTTTCACCAATTATGAATATTGTTTTTGCCATTTAAATACACCTACTAATTCATTCCACTACAATCTTAACATCGACAGCTATAGATCCCATACCTTCTTCATATACAAAAAGCGGATTTATATCCATTTCTGCTATCTGTGAAATGTCTGTTACCAACTTGCTTGTCCTTAATAGGATGTTAATTACGGAGTTTATATCTGCAGGAGGTGCTCCTCTGAACCCCTTTAGCAAAGCATAAGCCTTTGTCTCAGTTATCATCTCCCTGGCTTCATATAGAGATAGTGGCGCTAGTCTAAATGAGACATCCTTAAAGAGCTCAGTGTAAATTCCTCCAAGCCCAAACATCATTATGTGCCCAAATGTTGGGTCCTTGGTCACGCCAATTATCACTTCCCTCCCCATGGGAACCATCCTCTGCACAACAACTCCGTGAATTGAAGCTGTTGGCGCATATCTTCTAACGTTTAGTATTATTGTTCTAAACGCTTCAGCAACTTCCTCATCAGATTTCAGGTTTACAAGGACTCCTCCAACATCTGATTTATGCGTTATGTCTGGAGAGGCTATTTTAAGAACTACTGGATATCCAAGTTTTCTAGCAATTTCCACAGCTTCACTTTCACTTGTTGCTAATTTTGTTGGTGCAACTGGAATTCCATAGCTTTTCACAACTTCTTTAGCTTCATGCTCTAGTAAAACCCTTCTATTCTGCTTCTTAGCTTCTTCAATGACTTCTAGAGCCCTGCTCCTATCAACATCAAATAGCTCTACATGCTCTACAATCTTCAATACATATTCTCTAAGCTCCCTATACCTACAGAGCCCTGCCAAGGCCATGACTGCTCTATCTGGAAACTCATATACGGGAATCTTGCTCTCCTTGAGAATCTCTATTGCTTTTGACACCTTCTCACCGCCAATAAAGGAGGCGAGCACGGGCTTTGTTGGGTACTTTCTGTGTAGCTCTACAATCACCTTAGCTGTTTCCTCAGGCTCTGTCACAATTTGAGGTGTCAGTATAACTATAACGCCATCCACATTGGGGTCCCTGAGAACAGCCTCTAAAGCAACTGCATACCTATCTGCCCTAGCATCACCTATAACATCAACAGGGTTGTACACTGCTGCCATAGGCGGCAACTTGCTCTTGAGATAGCTTATAGTCTCTTTCGCAAATTCTGCTACAGCTAAGCCTCTTGCTGTTAAGAGGTCTGTTGTTATTACTCCTGGGCCACCAGCATTAGTTACAACAGCTACTCTACTTCCGAGGGGTATGGGCTGGTAGTCAAATGCTATAGCTAGGTCGTATAGTTCTGTAGGTGTTTCTACTAAGAGTGCTCCAGCTTTTCTCAATGCCGCTTTAAGTGCAACACCCCCTGCAGCCATAGCGCCAGTGTGGCTTAGCGCAGCCCTAGCCCCCCTCTCCGTGATGCCGCCCATTATGAGCACAACAGGTTTCTTTCTAGTAGCTCTAGACACAACATCAACAAATTTCCTGCCATCAGCTATGGACTCTAGGTAGAGCAGAATGACCTTTGTCTCAGGGTCCTCCCCCAGGTACTCAATAAAGTCAACCTCGTTGAGGTCTGCCTTATTGCCAAGGCTAACAATTTTTGAAAACCCTATTCCTACTTTGCCAGCCCAGTCAAGAATTCCAGAGAGAAGGGCTCCGCTTTGTGAAATAAATGCTATGCCTCCCTTATAATTTGACCAGTAAGCAAAAGAAGCATTCAACGGTGTGTACATGTCCAGTATGCCTAGGCAGTTTGGACCAACAACTCTAATACCATACTTTTTAGCTATTTCAATAAGCCTCCTCTCCCTCTCAATGCCCTCACCGCCAGCCTCCTTGAACCCAGCGCTTATTATAACAGCGTACTTAACACTCTTCTTTCCGCACTCCTCCATAACATCTAGAACAGCGGGAGCCGGCACAACAATTACAGCTAAGTCCACTTCATCAGGAATCTCCAAGACTGATTTATAGACCTTGAGACCTAGTATCTGATCAGCTTGCGGATTCACAGGATAGACAGAGCCCTTATAGCCACAGTCAACTATGTTCTTCAGAATTCCAAATCCCAGCTTCTTAGGGTCTCTAGAAGCCCCTATAACAGCTACACTTCTAGGCTTAAACAGGCGATCCATATCACTTTTCGCTGTCTGCATTACTGTAACCCATGAAAATCTTAAAGTTAGAGAAGCCTAAAATGCTAATATGTGCAAAGCTCTATTGAGCTGTATAACGCTTTAAAATGAAGTATTGTTGGCACTAATTTTAACTGTAACACCCCCACACTTCTTTAATTTACTAATGCGCTTAAATTCCATGTCTAATTATACTACAGCACAGCCCGGGCTATGCACAAAGGTGGGCAATATGAAGTTGGTTTTCATAGGTCCTCCAGGTATTGGTAAAGGTACTTGCGCTAAAGCGCTTAGTCAAAAATATGGAATTCCACACATATCAACAGGTGATATATTTCGCGAAGAAATTGCAAAAGGCACTGAACTCGGTTTAAAAGTTAAGCAGTATGTTGAGAAAGGACTTTTAGTGCCAGATGAAATTGTTATAGAGGTTGTGAAAAAGGTTTTGCAGAGCCCTATGTGTAGCAAGGGGTTTATACTAGATGGCTTTCCAAGAACGCTGAGACAAGCTGAAGAGCTTGAGAAAATTGCTAAAATTGATGTGGCGTTTCTATTTAATGCCTCAGTTGATGTAATTATAGAGAGGGTGTCTGGAAGGTTGGTGTGCCCTAAGTGCGGTGCAATATACAACATTAAGTGGAGGCCTCCAAAGAAGCCAGGTATATGCGATGTGTGCGGGACTCCTTTAATACGAAGAAAAGATGACGAGCCTGAGGTAGTTAGAGAAAGGTATAGGATATATGAACAGACCTTTGCACCAATAATAGAGTACTACAGGAGGAAGGGAATACTGGTAGAAGTTGATGCAGCACGGGACTCCTCATTAATTGTTGCTGATATAGAGCGCATACTTGCTGAAAAAGGCCTTATTACAAAAGCATTATAAAGCGTGAGCAAGATTTAGAGTAGTGTATATCATAAGTTTTTAAACCTTGACCATAGACTAATTATTCTCGGCGAATACCATGAAGATATTGCACGAGTTTGTTCCCACAAAAAAATTCCTAAAGATGGCTGAAGAGACTAAGGACCTTGCTGATGGGTGGAATGTAACTGACAGCGCAGCTGGCGTCCCTGCACCAAGTGGTGTAGCAGTAAGCTGTGTTTTAAAGACAAAGTATCCTGATAAAATAGTGATACCAATATTCATTCTAAACTACAAAGGCCCAGTAGAGGTAGGAGCGCTAGCACTAGCAGCTGAGTCTGTAGGTCTAGATGGCATAGTCTTAACAATGGGTGACGACCCTATATATGGAGAGCCCCTAGGGCCAAAGTACTGGGGCAAGACAGAGAACGCAAGGGACTTCCTAAGGGAGAAGGTTAAGATAAAGACTTTGAAGCTTGGGTGCCTCTTATCACCAAGACCTTGGAGAGAGAGGTATGGTGAAAAAGCAAAAGCAGGTTTCACTGCTCAAGACATGGTTGCGAGGGTGAAGACTGGCTGGGACTTCGCATTCTTTGCAAGGCTCACACCAGAAGTGCTGCCAGTACTAGAGGAAGTGTCTAAGGAGATGAAGAATCTAGGTAAACCACTATATGCGTACTTCTTAATTCAAACACCACGCAATGCAGAGATATTGAAGAAGATAGGCTGGCAGCCGACAACAACAATTGATAAAGCTGTTGAATTTGCTGAGAAACTTGTAGGTCTTGTTGATGGAATTATAGCAACATGCGCCGGAGATTACCAGGGAGATTTAGAGCTTCTAAAAGCATTGCAAAAGATTAGAAAGAAGTAAAGCATATTTATTTTTTACCTTCTCAACATTTTTATAGCTAAGGTGATGTACGTGTCTGAACAGAAATTTAGACCAGTATTCATATTCATTGACACTGACAAGCACGCAAGCCCCTTTGACATACTCATGACAATAGACCTCATACCTGATGTTGTAGTCCTTAAGTATGAAAATGTTACTCCTGAAGATGTTGAGAAAATAGTTTACGATGCTCTATTCCCTCGAGGACCAAAGGGAATAAGGTTTACTAAGGTCTTTGTTAATGGAAGAGAGCTGGAGACCGTTGATGCTATTGTTGAAAAAATAAAGAAGTGCATGTTTCCACCATTTGAACTCTCTGTAATAGTTGATCCAAGAGGCTCTTACACAACAGCTAGTGCTGCAGTAGTAAAAACACTAGAGGTATTGCAGAAGCTAGGCTTAGGCACAATTGAAGGCAAAAACGCTGTGGTCCTAGCTGGTACAGGTCCTGTAGGTGTTGCTGCAGCATGGCTTTACGCAGCTGAGAAAGCCGCAAAGGTTGTCGTAACGTCAAGAGACTTGAGCAAAGCACAGAAGGTTGCGTCGAAAATAAATGCAGAGCTGAAAACAGATGTTGTAAAGCCTTTCCAAGCTAGGACCCCAGAAGAGGTGGGGAAGGCTGTAGAGGACGCAGACATAGTGCTTGCCACAGGTGCTCCAGGAGTACAGCTCCTTTCACTAAATGTTCTAAAGACATATGGAAAGAAAGTAAAAGTTGTTGCAGACTGTAACGCTGTTCCTCCATATGGCATAGAGGGTCTTAACCCGAAGTGGGATGGAAAAGAGGTTGTGCCAGGGGTGTATGGGGTAGGTGCGCTAGCTATAGGCACGCTTAAGAATAGAATAGAGGCTGAGTTAATTAAGAAGGCTTTGCAGGAGCCTAAAGGGATATTCGACTTTAGAGCTGCATATGAAATAGGTAAAGCAATGCTCTCCACAACTAAGTAACAACACTTTTTTAATATTTTACAACTAAAAGCCTCGCCCTTTATGGTGGGGAGGAGGTCAGTTAGACGCTTACTCATTATGATGCTGAAGCGCGTTTTCATATCTTTAAGTCCTTGTTATTTGACGCGAGCTAATTGTTTAACTACTTATAAGTAGAGTGCTACTAGCATTGAAATCTGGTGAAGTAATACGCTTGAAAATAAGCACTGCGTGCTAGGAAGGGTAGTCATTACAGGGGGTGCAGGGTTTATTGGAAGTCATGTAGTTGACTACATAGCTGCTCACTCTCTTGCTGATGAGATTATCGTTATAGATAATTTTAGCAGCGGCTCTCTTAAGAACATTGAGCATCATATTAGTAAAAACTACTTCAAGCTGGTTAAGGCTGATCTAAAGTTCTTTGACTCGTCATGGGTTGAAGTATTTAAAGAGGCTGATACAGTGCTTCACTTTGCGGCAAATCCGGAGGTTAGAATATCAGCTGTAGAGCCTAGAATACATTTTGATGAAAATGTTGTTGCCACATTTAATGTGCTTGAAGCCTCTAGAAAAGGTGATGTGAAGAATCATTTCTTTGCAAGCTCTTCCACAGTCTATGGTGATGCTGAGAAAATCCCTACACCTGAAGACCACCCCCTAAAGCCTATATCAGTCTATGGCGCTTCTAAAGCTTCTTGCGAGCTCTTGTACTATGCTTACTCAAGGCTCTACGGATTTAATACTGTTGTCGGCAGGTATGCTAATGTAATTGGGCACAGGTCTAGTCATGGAGTCATAGTGGACTTCATAAACAAGCTCAGGCTTAACCCACAGATGCTTGAGATCCTGGGTGATGGAACGCAAAAGAAGAGCTACTTGCACATCTCAGATGCTGTAGAAGCAACTATAGCTACAGTATTCCATGTTATAAGTGTAGGAGGTTTTCATATATTTAACATTGGTAATGCGGATTGGATTACAGTAAAAGAGATTGCAGATATTGTTGTAGAGGAAATGAATTTGAAAGGAGTGCAGTACAGGTACATCATGTCAACACCTGACGGGCGTGGATGGCCCGGGGATGTAAAGTTCATGTTGCTTGACATATCTAAAATAATGAGTGCTGTGAGGTGGAGACCTAGGCTTAGTTCTTATGAAGCTGTTAGAAAAACTGTAAGGGAATTGCTGGGAAAAGAGATCTTTACATAGGTAAAAGCATAGTCTTTAAAAACGCTAAATATACCTTAGCTACTGCCTCTATTTCGCTAATAGAGACAAACTCGTCAACTATATGAGCGTTTTCCTCTGGTCCAGGGCCATAAGCAACTGCTTCCACGTTTTGTTCTGTGTAGTAGTGTAGGTCTAGACCTCCTAGGCAAACTGTAAGCCTTGGCTCAAAGCCTAGAGCATTTTTCACAGCATTATTAATAGTCTTAACAAGTGGCGAATCAGGATTAGTGAGAGCAGGTGCTAGCCTATTGGTTATCGATACTGAAACTCTGACCTCTGGATATTCAGAAGAAATTCTGTTTATGAGCTCTACAATCTCCTTTTCAACATCACTAAGCCTTTCCTCAGGTATAACCCTTCTGTCAAATGAAAATGCGTAGTATCCTGGAACTATGTTAACCTTCGTGCTCCCCCTCACCTCACCCCCTATGTTTATAGTTGGTTTGGCTCCCTCAGGATCCCCATAGTCATACCCGCTCTTCCTATTACTTAAAACCTTTCTGTACTCGTCAACAAGCCTCAGGGCTATCTTTGCCATGTATTCAAAAGCATTTACACCTCTCCATGGTGTAGAGCCGTGCGCCTGTTTTCCAAAAACTTCTACAAGCCCCCAAACAGCCCCCTTATGCCCGATCCACACAGCCTTGGAACTACTCGGCTCTGCTATTATTGCGTAGTCAGGTTTTGATATGTGCTTTACAAGATAGCCCGTGCCACTCTCTCCCCCTATTTCCTCATCCGGTACAAGAGCTACTTCAAGAGTTCCTCTAAAGTCCCTGTACCTAGAGAGAAAGGATTTTATGGCAAGCATAACTGCTGCTATGCCTCCCTTCATATCCACAGAGCCCCTTCCATACAGCCTATCCCCCACAATCTGCGGAGCAAAGGGATTAAAAGACCAGCCACTACCAGGGGGCACGACATCGTAATGCCCATTAAACTGAACAACAGGTTTGCCAGCACCAGCCCTGCCCAAGACTATGTACCTTGGGTACTTAACACACTCCCTACACACCTTTTCGGTAATCTCGCTAGGAACCTCAACAACCTCTACCTCCATACCAAGACCTTTCAACACCTCAGCTACATACTTTGAAAACTTTTCAAAATCTTCACCAGGGGGATTCACAGTAGGTATGGAGACCATGTCTAAAAGTAGTTTAAGGCACCACCCTAACTCAGCACCAAATATCTCCATAGCTTACACCACTTTAGAATTAACCAAAAAGCCGGCAAGATAAAGCTACTTGCGGTCCGCGGGATTCGTGCAAATCACCAATCATTCAAGGACACGTTTCTTCATCCCAACAGCTTAAATCCACACACATAGCTTTTAACCAGCTTAATAAGGTGTGAAACTTGAGTATCTATAGCAAGAAGAAAGTACAGGGTGTGATGGCGCTCATTATAGTCTCTGTGATATGGGGCTCCACCTTTCCCTTTATAAAGATTGTTGTGAGTTATGTGAATAGCTTTAGGTATGTATGGATTAGAAACCTCTTAGCAGTCTTAGCCATGGTGCCGTACATTACCTACAGAGCCTTGAGAAAATCCCTTACAAAGCGCTGTGCCATTGGAGGACTGCTAATAGGATTAGCATACGCTCTTGCTCTTTGGCTTCAAGGTCTAGGCACGTTCTACACTACAGCCTCTAACTCTGCTTTTATAACAAACCTCTACTTCATTTATCTGCATGCTTATGAAGCTTTAAAGAGTAAGAAGTATGATTATCGCCTCGCAGTAGCTGTTTTCACAGCATCACTAGGTCTTTACATGATGACAAGGCCCACAGGCTTTGGATTTGGAGAGCTTTTAATCCTCTTAGGCTCGTTCCTCTGGGCTCTCCAAATACTCTTA
>Ga0272445_1000399_pt1 | contig 41148 bp, 36 predicted proteins | sample YNPCB0031_FD_194404 | JGI IMG/M metagenome (GOLD analysis project Ga0272445, IMG submission 194404) | Hot spring sediment microbial communities from Yellowstone National Park, WY, United States - YNP-CB-003-1 | ecosystem: Environmental > Aquatic > Thermal springs > Hot (42-90C) > Sediment... | reverse complement strand
CAAAAGTAAGCAAAAGAACTAATGGGTAGTAGAGGGAGATTATTTATTTTGCCGGGGTTTAAGCCTCCACTCTTATAAATGGGGTTAATGTCGCATACATCACTCATTACTATTGCCTTAGAGAAGACGCAATAGTAATCACAAAAATGACTAATTCTTGTCTGAACCATATTTCGCAATTAAGAACAATCAAACCTTTTCACGCGAAACTTAACTCCTTCCACAACATCTTTACACCAACATAAAAAGGTCAAACAAAAGCACTAACATTACCTGATGAGAACAATGTTAACGTTACAAATCTTAAGCTAAATATTTTAAACTCCATCTTATACTTCCATTTTCAAACTCTCTAGCAACAACTCCTTCTTTCTCGAGGAAATGCAAGTGAGCTATTGTTTCACCAATAATAAACCATTTTTGAAATGCTGGTATTTCCTCCCAACTACTATATTTTACATCCCATGTTACATACTGAGCAATCTGCCACGCATTCTTCACCCCTCCTCTTAAAGATTCAACTACTTCTCCAAGCCTTTTTTCATGATGCTTCTTAATCTCAATAATTCTCCTCCTAACATCCCCACGAAACTCTCTATGCCCCGGAAGCGTGAAGTTTACCTCAAGTTCATATATTCTATCAAGGCTTTTAAGATATTCCTTAAGGGATTCAAAATCCTTCCAGTATGAGATGTTAGGTGTAATATCGAATAATATATGATCACCCGAAAATAGGATTTTCTTATCCTCATCATATAGGCACATGTGTCCCGGAGTATGCCCCGGAGTCAATATCGCTTTTAAAGAATATTCTCCATAGTTAAAAGTTTCTCCATCCTCCACAGGAATAGTATCTACAACACTTGAATATTCAATTCCGGGATGAGTCTTCAATATCTTCTCAACATCCCTTATGGGGAGACCGTTCATCCTAAAGTACTCTAAAATTTCAAGCCAGTATTTTAAATTTCTAGATTTACTGAGCATTTTAGCATCAATACTGCTCATGTAAATCCTGCTTGTTAGCCTGCCCGCGAGACCGACATGGTCTGCGTGGAAATGTGTAGCAAAATAGTCTGCGTGTTTAAAGTTAACACCAATCTCATTCAATGCCCCTACAAGCTTGGTATAGCATATATCCATATTAAACCCCGTATCAATTATAAGCGACTTCTCAGCCTTGATAACATAGGAATTAACTGCTTTAAGAGGATTTCCAGGAAGCGGAACCTCAATCCTAAACAAATTTGGGAGTATTTTAAATACAGACATAAAAACTCTCTCCACCTAACATATCTGACCAGCCAACCATAATAAATCTTTCTACTTTAATATTGCGTTTCACGGTTTAGATGATTTTTCCTTTAGATTTAGTTGTATTTTAGGTGTTGCTGATCTAACTTTACCAGCTTTTGTTAAGCTTCCATGTGATGGCATCTATTTCACCTAAGTATTTTTAACGAGTTTATAAGGTTTTTAGTTCAACCTTTCATGTACTAAGATATAATATATGATAATAACATGGAATAAACATAGCATTAATAGTATTTAGAAGAGACCCAGCCAAGAGAAAGATAAAGAGCCATGCAGCATGATAAGAAATGGAAGGAAAACTATAATTTTTCATAATGTAATCATTAAGTAGTAAAAATCTTTTATCGCATGAATCTTAATAGGTATTTTACGCTTAAATATCGTTTGCTTCTTCTCGTTTTCTTGCAGCCCTTTGCAAGATACTACGCATACTCACAATCATAAAATTTTAATGCACGAAACACTAAACCTGCAATATTATTTACTGCATACATACATGCTTTAATACACTTCATTTGTTCTGATACGTAATATTCTAGCATATATTTTCTGAGAAATTAATCATACTTTGATAAGTAACCTTTATTACCTTCTCATCTGTTAGAGGTGTGACATTTTATACTCTATATTATTCTCGTATCATCGTAAGTAATCATAATTTCTACTAAATTTTTAAATAATTCTGAAGCTAATATATATGATGCTATGGAAATTCTTGAAAGAATAAGTAAAATAGAGGAGGAGATTTATCTACTAACTCAAGAGGATTCAGATAAAGTAAGAAGAATACCCCTCATAAGAATACCTGTATCAGATAATAACTATTTGGGCGTATCTTTGACAATCGCTCCCTCTAAGTCAGATCCTTCTAAAAAATCACTTTTCATAACTTTTCATACCGTAAAACCAAAAAATAGAATTAATCTTAATAGATTTTCTTTGGTTGATGAAATGCATGCCTTACTAAAAAATATGCTTGAGCTAAAGTACACAGGGTGGCTAGAATATTTCATGAAGTATTTTAAACCAACAAGCAGTATGGAAAGCAAATTTTCAAAATTAAAACTTCAATCTCAGGTTTTCAATATTGAAGAGAATCTAGAATGGAATAAAATTAATATCGATTTACAAGAAATAGAAAACCTAAAATTTGAAGATGTTGACGTTCAAAACATACTAAAACAAACAGGATTAGAAAATATGACGCTTGAAGAGATTGAAGAAGAATTAAATAGACATATAAAGGAAGGCAAATGGATACATTTCGTTTTATTCAAAACTGAAAATCTCTACTTAACTTTAAGCATAACCAGATATGGAAATTATGTGTTTGGAATCACAACAGGAAATCCAATAAATTATCTCAAACTTAAAAATTACGATTATGTTGGAATCTTATACAATCTTATAAAAATATTTAAGTATTTAATGGAGAAACATCCAATAGTTAGAAATACCATAATAAACTACATAAAATAATACATGTATCAATCAAAATTTAATGGCATAATTTTGAATAATAAACTTACTTTTAACCGCAGGTGATTGAAATACACCTTGTTTTAAAGAAAATTCTTATGCATGAATTTTCTGTTGAAGATTGTTACATTTCTAAGAGAATTTAGTATTTTCTTAAAAACTTCTTTTGCTCCTCAATGATTATCTCATGCTCAATTTTTGATAAATCATCTTGAATTTAATACGTATTATTCGTTTTTAATGCTTATTTTAGTTTTTCATAACAATTGAGAAAAAATGATTAAAAAATTTCCTAATAATTGAGATATTTTTGTAATCAAGTCTAATTATGATCTACTTATAAACAATCAATGTTTTTAGTGTAATTCCAATTTCACAGAATAGGACATATTCCAAATCAAAGAGTGAATTAGAAAGCTAGCCAACTTAAGATCGAGTCTATTATTTTTCTCATATCTGGATTTGTGTAAAAAGTTGCATCTGGGTGAGTTGACTGAACTACATCCCTATTATCCTGTAGCAACATTCCTAACTCACTTAGATAAATAACGCCCCTTACAACCTCATTAACGTCTATACCAACACCCTTCGAAATATCTCTTATAGATACCCTATGAGGGCTACTCCTAACGTATTTTAGTATATTCCACTGTTCCCCACTCAAGTACGGCAACCCATCCTTAAAGATCATTAACTTATTTGGAGGAAGACTCACCCAGCTTTCTCCAGCTGTTAGCTTCTCTGTAGCTATTATTGTAGCAACTTCATTCTCACCTTTTATACTGCTTAAGTCAACTTCTAAATCATCATCAACTAACTTGACCATGACATTATGTGGCGGAATTCTAACAGTATAGTAGAGGCTCCCATGTTCGGATCGGAAGGCGAAAAGATGTTCACCATCACTCATGAGGAAGTTAAATATACGTGAGATGCTGCTAAGTTTTTTCGCCTCATCCTTAATCATTCTCGCTCTTTCATGCAAGTTGGCATCTCTACCGAGATCCCTTAACCTGTCAAGTATTAGGCAGAATGCTCTCTCGGAATCGGTTTCACCAACTGGCTCATAGAATTTTGGATTTGGTATCTCTCCATCAATTGTGCCGTTGTGTGCGAAGACCCATTCTCTGCCAAAGAGTTCTCTGACGAATGGGTGTGTGTTGCGATAAGTAGCACTACCCCTGCTTGCAGCTCTAACATGGCTAATAACAATCTTACTTTTAATTATATTGGCTGATTTTAGGAATTGAGCTATGGGACTATTAATTGAGGGTTTAGGTTCCTTAATTATGCAGGCGGATAAATCGTCTGGGTAAAAGGCTACACCCCAACCATCCCTATGTTTGGATCCTCTAGTTATAAAACCACGCCATGTAAAACTTACGTTAACATGCTTATTACAGGTCATACCAAAAAGCTCGCACATTTTACTTCACAACTATCTATAGGAAGAAAATCTATATTTAATTTACTACACTAGCATAATGTAAGTATGTTTATTCAAATTGTAGTATGTAAAACATTTAAGAATCATCCAAACTCACTGTCAAGCAGCTACGGATTCCAAAGCTTGATAGTAAAATATCGAGAGTTAAAAATACTTACTAGAAGTGCACATGAAAAAGTTTGAATATGAAGTACAAATGTAGTTTGATGATGTAGAATTATGTCAAGCAACAATAAGACCAAATTTTACTACAGATGATGACACTATTAATGGGCTTATTTAGATTTTATTCTTGATGATATAAGGCTCATACCGGCATCTATTAATATAGTTTGTCCTGTAATTGAGGGTGAATTTATAAGGAACATTACTGCGTTGGCTATTTCTTCCGGCTCTATAAGTCTATGTAAGAGTGTATATTTCTCAATATATTCTTCAGCACTAAGATTTAAAACTTTCAGAAGGCTTTCTCCCATCTTTGTACTTACTATGCCTGGTGCCACAGCATTAACTCTGATCCTCGGTGCTAGTTCTACTGCAAGAGCCTTTGTTATAGCTATCACACCGGCCTTAGCTGCACTATATATTGATAATCCATAAAGAGGCATTATACCAGCTATAGATGCTATATTTATTATTACGCCTCTTTCCATGTTTCTTGAAGCCTCTTGACAACAATATATAACAGACTTTAGACTTGTAGATATAACTTTGTCAATCATAGCATCGCTTTGATCTTTGAATGGTGCATAAAGACCTAATCCTGCATTATTAATAAGTATATCTAGCTTACCGTATTCCTTTACAGCTCTTTCTATAAGTTCTTTACATCCCTCTCTAGTAGAGACATCAGATAATACTGGTAGAGCTTCACCCCCTGAAGATTTTATGATTCTTGTTGTTTCCATGATTTCATCATATCCTTTTTTTGCATTGACAACAACCTTTATTCCTTCATTAGCAAGCCTAATAGCAATAGCTCTTCCAATACCTCTTCCAGAGCCAGTTACAATTGCCACTGCATTTTTATTTTCCAATCTAAACAACCCCATAGAATCCTTTATATTTCTCTCTCAAAACCTTCTTATCAAACTTTCCTGTACCTGTCTTAGGAATATCATCAACAAAAATTACTTCATCCGGAACATACCACTTTGGGAGCCTCATGTTCAAAAAACTAATTATGTCTTCCTTAGATACCTTATCATGGAACCCAGGTTTTAACTTAACTATCAATAGAGGTCTTTCTCCCCATCTGGGATGGGGGATGGCTACTGCTACTGCTTCGAGCACTGCTGGATGAGCCATAGCTTCGTTTTCGATCTTAACTGATGAGATCCATTCACCACCACTCTTTATAATATCCTTTAACCTATCTACTATCTCGATATATCCTTCGCTATCTATAGTCACTATATCACCAGTTCTTAACCATCCATTTATAAAACTTTTCTTAGTGTTTTCAGGGCTTTCATAGTATTCTTCAATAACCCAAGCACCTCTTATTAAGAGTTCACCTATTGATTTTTCATCCCATGGTAATTGATTACCATTTTCATCTACTATCATGACCTCAATTCCTGGAAAAGGAAGCCCCTGTTTAGATATAAGATTAAGTTTTTGCTCTTCTGGAATATTATCCATGTAACTCTTTGGTTTCACGAAAGCTACAGCCGAATCATAAGTCTCTGTCATGCCCCATGCATGTATGATATCAATGCCTAGCTCCTTTTTGTATGTTCTTATCATAGCCTTTGGAGGTGCTGAACCACCTACAATCAACCTCTTAAGAGTTGATATTTCATTATGCTTATTTGTAGATTTTACATAATTTAGAAAGTCTATCCATACAGTTGGCACACCATCACTTACGGTGACACCTTCACTCTTTATTAGTTCGAATAGTATGTCTGGTCTTGGTCTGGGGCCTGGAAATACCTGCTTTGAGCCCACTAGTGTTGCTGCATATGGCATGAACCAACTACTTATATGAAACATTGGCACAACATGCATAATTACATCACTTTCAGAGATTGCATACGTGTCTGCTAGGCATGTTGCGAGAGACCTCAGGAAAATTCCTCTATGAGTATATACTACACCTTTAGGCATTCCAGTTGTTCCAGAGGTAAAACACATTACTGCAGGAGAATTCTCATCAATATCTAGAAATGAACAGCTATCTTTTGATTCATCTAAAAGTTTTTCATAGTGATATACATCAATTCTATTAAAGCTTATATCTTCACGACTTCTAGAGTCCATTATAACTATTCCTTCAATGCTTGGAAGTTTATCCACTATTCTTCTAATTAGATCAATTTGGTCACGATCTATAAATAAAAACTTATCCCCAGCTTTATTAATAGTGTATATCATCTCTTCTGGAGTATATCTTAGATTGATAGTATGTAATATGCTTCCCATACATGGTACTGCAAAATGCAGTTCTAAGTGCCTATGGGTATTCCATGCAATGCTTCCAACTTTATCTCCTTTTTTTAACCCCATTTTTTCTAAGGCATTAACAAGCCTACAAACTCTTCTATACATATCTTCATAGGTGTACCTGAATATACCTTCTTCCGTTCTGGATACTATTATCTTCTTTTTAAAGTACAATGCTGCTCTTTGTAATATATGCCTTATATTGAGCATAAACATATCAAATCCATATATTTTAAGTATATTCTATATAATAAATGTTTAGGAATTCTGATGATACTGTTAAGATAAATTTTGCTTAAAAATACACATCCTAAAAATGATGTTCAGATGACTTCGTAACTTCCTCAAAGCTAATTAGGTTTGTTCATAAATTCCACCAATTGACTATTTCTGTTAGAAGATGCTTCCTAATACGAGATTAAGAGTTTGTATAGTATATCATGTGAGACTAAAGAATATTGCTAAAAGCTTCAAGTTGTTTGCATAACATTTAAAAGAATACATCATAGCTGTAAGAAACTTGATATGCTTCACTCTATGAGTTTGAATACATGCTGACCTCTCTTGTTCATTGAGTTAGTTCTCATAATAGTTATCTGGAAAATCTAGACTAAGTAAGGATTCATCATTCTTATATTCTCATTAATAGTTTTCAGTTCATGAATTGAAAAACTAGGAGAAGATTAAAATTAAATATAAAGACATAAAACAAAAATACTATAAAATAACTATGTCTTAACTATACTATACGCATAACTAGATCAAAATAAATATAATAAATATCTTTATATATCTTATAATCTTTACTAAATAATTGAGGACTTATGGGAGAAAAGGTAGCACGTAGAACCTTATTAAAGATAATTGGGGCAGGAGTAGTGGGTCTCGCAATAGGCGCTGCAGGAGGTTTAGCGTCCGCTCCAGTTAGAGAAGTAACTGTTACATCTCCAGTGACAACAACTATTACAAAAACAGAAACATCAGTAACAAAATTACCAAAAGAGACAATTAAGATAGGAGTTCTAGGTATTAGAAGTGGCACATGGGCAACATATGGAACATTTATTGAGCAAGGAGCAACACTTGCTGCAGAAGAGATAAATGCTGCTGGAGGGATCTTGGGAAGTAAGATTGCACTCTCAATTAGAGACGAAGCAGCTGATGTTGTTAAACAAGCTAGGGAACTGGTTGAGCAAGAAAAAGTAGATTTTCTAGTTGGAGTTGATTCGAGTGGTAATGCTATGAAGCTTGGACCCATAATGCCTGAGTTAAATAAAATACTGATACTCACACATGCAGCAACTCATAGAGCTACTGAGGAGCTGGTATATAAGCAAGGAATAAAGCAGATATTCAGAATATCTGTGCCTGTATATCAAGATGGAATCCTTGCAGCGTGGATAGCAAAAGATCTCCCAGTTAAGAAGTGGGCTGGAATAAACCCTGACTATGAGTATGGAAGAGTATCATGGGATTTCTTCAAAACAACCCTTAAGGCTCTTAGACCGGATGTTGAATTTGTATCAGAACAATGGAATCCATCACCTGGAACTACAGATTTTACAAAATGGATTAGTGCTGTTATGGCCACAGATGCTGAGGGGCTCTTCACAGTTAACTGGGCTGTTGAGGCCATAACACTTCATAGGCAGAGTATAGAGCTAGGTCTATATAAAAAGCTAAAGGCTGTATTTAACCCTATGGGATATTCAATGGATGTAGCATATGGACTTGGTAAAGAATATCCAAAACTTGAGAATGGAATGTGGGTATCTGGTAGATACGTGTGGTTCTATCCCCCAACGGATATCAATAGTAAGTTTGTAGATACTTTTGTGAAGAGATGGGGTAGATTACCTCCATACTCCGCAGAAACAACATACTCAGCTATATACATGATCAAGGCTGCTATTGAGAAAGTTGGGACACTTGATTTAGATATGTTAATTAAAGCAATGGAAAACATGGTTCTAATAACTCCCGCAGGGGTTAGATGGATCAGACCTCAGGATCATCAGGCAGTATATGATGTACCTTATGGAAGGATTAGTGGGAATACTATAAACGTGAATGGAGATGTGCCAGTCTTAACAGATATAAGAGCGGTACCTGCATTTCTATATTATAGATCTCCACCCGATTATAAAATACCATTTATCAGTTAGAGTTGCTAATCAGAGGGCCCAGTGAATATGGATTTAACACCTATTTTTTATCAGATCTTTGTAGGATTTTATAGAGCCTCAATTTATTGGCTAATAGCCTCAGGTCTTACTATTATATTCGGAGTTTTAAGGGTTGTTAATTTTTCACAGGCCGCGCTTTTGGTTTTAGGAGGATATCTAGCTTTCACATTTTATAATATTACAGGAAGCTTCTGGTTAGCAATTTTATTTGCTTCACTAAGTGTTGGCCTTATAGGAATGATCATCGAATTCTCCCTTAAATCTCTATATAAAATAGATGTAACATACCAGCTTCTAATGACATTCGCTGTTAGTCTCATTATAGGTGACGCAACAAAGATTTTATGGGGGAAACTACCAATTTCAATCCCACTCCCTGAAGTTCTGAAAACCGGCATTAATATTTTTGGAAGGATGTATTCCCTATACATGATATTGGTGATAATGGTTGGTCTGACTATCTATGTTTTATTAATGATTCTCATTAATAAAACCATGTGGGGATTGCGTGTAAGAGCTACATGGAGAAGACGCGAGATTGCAGAATCCTTAGGAATAAATAGTAGTAAAATATATACATCTGTATTTATCTTGGGTAGTCTAGTAGCAGGGCTTGGAGGAGGCTTAATGGTTGCATTCTCACCAGTAGTGCCTGGGCTAGGTGATTTCTTAATAGTATCGGCTTTTATCGTGACAGTTATAGCCGGTCTAGGAAATTTGACTGGTGCATATATAGCATCAATTATAATTGGAGTCTTGGAGAGCCTGTTTACTTTATATTTTCCAGAAATAGATCTCCTTTTAATATACTTAATAATGGCAGTAGTACTTCTAATAAGACCGCAGGGTATCCTAGGTGAGAGGTGAATTATATGAGAAGACTTACGCCTGAGCTATATGGAATAATCTTAGTAGCCATATTAACAATCATAATTCCTGCTTTTAAGGATCCATTCTATATGTATATGGCTTCGCTATTCATGATCTTTTCCTTATACTCTATGTCATATAACATTTTATTTGGTTACGCAGGGCTTCTAAGTTTTGGGCATGCTTTATTTTATGCTGGAGGAGCATATATTTTAGCACTATTCACATTAAACGTATTTAGAGATCCTTTAATTGGAACTATTATGGCTGGATTAGGCTCACTAATCTTGGCAGTACTAGTTGGAGCATTAACATTAAGACATAGTAGGATATATTTCTCAATGATAACATTAGCCTTTGGCATGTTATTATATGCCCTTCTTTTAAAATGGAGAAGTATTACCGGCGGTAGCGATGGGATATCTGGTATTCCTAGAAGCGGTAACATAATTAATATAATGGATCCTATTGTTAGATATTATTACATATATGCTTTCTATATAATAATATTAGTATTGCTATATATGCTTTACAAATCTAAATATGGTTTATTGATAAGAAGTTTAGGAGTTAATGAGAGCTTCTTACCCTTTACAGGACATTCTGTATTTCAGTTAAGAATAATAGCATTCTCAATAGCAGGATCTATAGCTGGTATAGCTGGTGCCCTTTATGCGATCTTGATGGATGTTGTAACTCCGGATCTCGCATACTGGACAACTAGTGCTGAACCTCTAGTAGCAACTCTCATAGGAGGGTCAAAATTCTTTGCAGGACCCATACTGGGATCACTGATATTCATTATCCTAACAACTTATAGTGCGAGAATAGCTGACATCTGGCAATTGATTCTTGGATCGCTTCTTATCATACTAGTTCTCGGATCAAGAGGAGGAATTTTGGAGGTGATTGATAGAATATGGAAAACAAGGAGACGCTCAGGATTGAAAATCTAGTAAAGAAATTCGGTAACTTTGTTGCAGTAAATAGAGTAAATCTATCTATAGTAGGTGATAAGTTAACATCAATAATAGGTCCTAATGGTGCTGGAAAAACAACCCTTATTAATGTTATATCAGGCATGTTAAAGCCTGATGCAGGTAGGATATTCTTTATGGGAAAAGATATAACAGGTTTACAACCTCATAAAATTGTGAGAATGGGCATATCTAGAACGTTCCAAGTTATAAACCTATTCGGAGAACTGACCGTGTATCAGAATATATTAATAGCTTCTCTGACTAGGGGAGAAAATAGAGATTATGTCGAGGATATATTAAGGAAATTCCATCTTGAGGAATATAGAGATTTTAAAGTTTATAAGCTCTCACATGGCTTGCAAAGATTAGTGGAAATAGCTATAGCTCTAGCCACAAAGCCAAAGCTATTGTTACTCGATGAACCAACAGCAGGGCTTAATCCTGAGGAGAAAGATCTTGTAGTCAGATTAATTAAGGATCTGGAGAAACAGGTCTCAATAGTGATGGTAGAGCATGATATGGATGTTGTTTTTAATATCTCCGAGAATATCATTGTCATGAATAAGGGTGAAATAATAGCTCATGGAACTCCAAGCGAAATTATTGATAATAAATATGTTAAAGAAATATACTTAGGTGTGTAGTATGCTCCTCATAGAAGACTTAAACGCTTATTATAGTAAAGCCCATATTCTCCACAATATTAACTTATCAGTTAGTAAAGGAGACCTACTAGCAATAATTGGTAGAAATGGTGTCGGTAAGACTACCTTATTAAAGGCGATCATGGGAATAGATGTAGTCAGAATAGGAAAGATCACTTTCAAAGATAAAGATATATCTAATCTCAAAACACATGAAATCTCGAAACTAGGGATATTTTACATTCCAGATGATGCAGGTTTATTCCAAGGGATGAGCGTTATTGAAAATCTAAGATTAGCCTCCGGTAAAAAAGATATAGACCTGAATTTGCTTGAGAAAATCTACCCCGAGATAAGAAGTTTACTAAATAGAAGAGCGGATCTGCTAAGTGGAGGAGAACGTAAGATAGTAGCTATTCTACGATCTCTTCTTACAAATGCTGATCTATTACTTCTTGATGAACCAACAGAGGGTGTAATGCCTATAATGGTCAGAAAAATATATAACATGCTAGATAGCCTGAGAAAAATGGGTAAAACAATAGTTATTGTTGAGCCAGGCACAAAACTCAGTATGATGAGAGAAATTATAACAAAGATAGCAATAATGAGCGGAGGAAAAATCGTGTATATAAACGAAAAAGAAGAAGCCATAAAAGAAATCGATAAAATCAAAAAATATCTTTTCATATAAGTATATGAAATAAACAATAAAATATTCTATTTCTGTATTTTTAATACCATTCCAGCAGAATTAATGATGCAACTTAACGTTAATCAAATTAAAAACCTAAGAATACTTTGATGCTGGCAAGATCATTATTTTAACAACAGAATGCCTAACTTTAATACATTTTAGTGTGATTACCCGTAAGCTAAAACCTGAATTACCTCTACTCGTAAACTCCCTTAAGATTATTATAAAAACCTCTCTTTAAGCATCCTAATAATACTAGTTAATTAAAATCTTATACATAATCTTGATATAAATTATAATTATGAGAAATTTATATGAAAAATTTTCCATAACTTTCTATCAGATATGTTTTTATAGAGAGGAAAAATAATTTGTTCGGTGTAGCTCTTGGTTAGAACTATTAAAGATTATATAAACTCCCTTAATGATGGGAGAAATGTATGGTATAGAGGAGTCAAAATCCCTTCAATAGCCGAACACCCCATCCTAAGCATCGCTGTTAAACACCTTGCAAAACTATACGAACTCCCCAACAGAGTATATGAAGATAAAGAACTAGGACATATAAGCATGTATTACCGAATACCTAGAAATGCAAACGATCTACTCGAGAGACATAAGATGATCTATAACCATACCTATGCCTGCAACGGAATATTCAATATAGGTCAAGCAATAGGCTCAGACGCCCTATTTGCACTCATGATCACTACTAAGAAAATTGACAACAAACTTAACACAAAATATTATCCTAGAGTTATGGAGTATTATAGATATATAACCAAGAACGACCTCTCCATCGCCGTCGCACAAACAGACGTTAAAGGGGATAGATCTAAAAGACCCCATGAACAAAGCGATCCCGACCTATACCTAAGAATAATCGACGTCAGAAGTGATGGCATCATAGTTAGAGGCGCCAAAGCACATACAACACAGGCTGCAGTAGTAGACGAGATCATAGTTATCCCAACAAGAGCAATGACACAAAAAGACTCCGACTACTCAGTAGCATTCGCAGTTCCAGCAAACACTAAAGGAGTTAAAATGATTGTTAGGCCCATAGACGAGATAGAAGGTAATAAAAGCGCTATTCTAAGTATGAAAGATTATGAGCTAGAAACATTAACTATATTCGATGATGTCTTTGTTCCTTGGGATAGAGTTTTCATGTTTAAGGAGTATGAATATGCTGCTTTTCTAGCTAACCTATTTGCAACATACCATAGATTTACAGCAATATCATACAGATCTGCCATGGCAAATCTATATTTAGGCGCAGCTAGCCTCGTAGCCAAAGCAAATGGTGTTCCAGACGCCCATCACATTAGAAATAGGATCATAGAGATCATAATGTGGAAAGAGATGATGAGGATGGGGGCATTATCATCCGCAATCACACATTTAACTGATGAGAATATAGCTATACCAAACCCACTATACACTAATATTGCCAAACTCTACTCTAACCTAAACTTTTCTAAAGTATTAGAGAGCCTTGTGGACATATCAGGAGGAATAATAGGTACAATGCCTTCAGAAGAAGATCTGAGGGGTGAGCTCAAGGATATTATAACAAAGTATCTAACGGGAGCTATAAATGGTGAGGAAAGAATAAAAATATTAAAAATAGCAAAAGAGTTGGCTGGGGGAAGCAGCTTCACAGGTTATTCATTACCGCTTATGATTCACGCTGAAGGCTCCGTTGAAGCCAGTAGAATAGGATTATTAAGAGAATATGATCTAAAGGAAGCAGAAGAACTGATAAAAAGAATTATAGAAGAGAAAACTTGACACACAACTATAGTCATTACAGGAGGAAAACATAAATCCATAATACCATCAACTAGTAATCAGCACTACAATCCATTACATTAGCATTCCTTGGTAAGCGTAATAATTATTTATAGTAAATTGTAAACTTTTATTTTTTTCTATCCTTCTTACTGACCTGGCAACTTAAGGTTTGTTAGGCTTCACTAATACAAGTTCTCTATGCTAAACATAAGATCTTTTCGAGAATCTCAACTTCTTCGAAAGAAACAAAATCCCACTAGAAAAATACTAGGACTAGCACTCTATAACTCTCAAGCCTAAGAAGAGCCGCCAAAGCCCCATCAGAAACCCACAAAACCTCCAAAACAACCATCCGGAAATGGGTTAGAAAACTCAGCGAAAAACTAAACATCAATCTAGGATGCATAGAAGGCTCATAACATTGGACGAGACATGCGTGAAGGTAAATGGGCTTATACTGGGTCTACGCCACCATAGACAGGAATGAGATTCTATCCATGAGAGTCTTCCCCTCCAGGAATGCGCTCACCACGAAGATCTTTGTGGAGCTTTTAGGCTCAAGTGAGTTGCTGACCTTAGCTCTCACAGGGCTAGGTAATAGTACTATTACCTACCTTAAATTTATATAAAGTGAGCTTAAATTGCCAGGTCCAGCATTTAATATGAAAAGTTTATAAGTAGAGGGGCTAATCCTTATTAGAAGAGGTATGGGAAGAAAAGATCCTTTGTCCAACTTTATAAAAAATATGGTAAAACTACACTAAATCTGGATGACCGTGAGGTTATAGGGATAATGCTCAATAATCCAAAGAATGTAGCATATGTACCTCTTAAGAAGTACTCAGAATTTCTGGGGAAAATTTCTAAGAAAGAGTTTCTGAAAATCTTAAAGAAGGACCTTGAAGCTGATGTCGAAGAAACTGTGGGTGGTAGTCCAGGCTATTGGGTCTATACTGAAGAATCATCAGAAAAGAAAGAATAATTGGCTGAGTTTAGGTTGGTTGTTAACTCTTGTAATTTTTCTTATCATACAAATTACTGACATGAGCATTTAATTTGTTATTTTCTTTAGACATACCCACTTTTACTCACCTCATTGATATACTTTTCGAGCAACACTTAGCTTTATCTTTACCAATATCCTTCACAAAGATAGAGATGAATTGCCTGAAGAAAATAAAATGTGCTGATAGATACAATTTGCGCATTTATCATTGATAGATTACATTTTCACCTATTTCATGTATCCCATTGCTTTTAGTGCCTTGTCAACCTCATCAGCATTATCTACTATTCTTGCAATTTGCCTAGCTATCCTAACATCCCTTATCCCCAATGAAGCTGTCTTCTCTGCTATAATTTTGGCTAAATCTTCATTAATTTCTTCAATTTTTAATGCCTTTATCACAGCTTTGATGTATTGTTCCTGATTATAAGTATAGAATTCCAAAGGTTTTCCAAACCTACTTCTTAAAGTTTCCGGTAAACGCCAATACTGATTAGTACTAGCTATAACCATTATACTTACATCATTATCCCTTATTTGCTTACCAGAGATAGCTATATCAAGCCTACCCTCCATAAGATTATGTATTGTCTTTAAAGCATCACTATCCAACTTATCAATTTCATCAACCTCAAGGATCCATCTCTTACCCCACTTATTATAACCTTCTATAACCCTCTCAATAAAACCACCACGTCTAGCAATCTCACCAGCTATATACATAGTCCTTCCAACTTTCTTCTCTATAATGTCAAGAAACATTGTTTTAGCTGTGGCCGGACTACCAGCTAATATGAAGTGCGCTGGCTTACCTCCTTCAATCCACTTCTTCAAACCCTTCCAAATTAACCATTTATAATCATCATAACCCTCAATCATTGCGAATAATTCTTGAGGCTCACTTAAAGTAATATTCAGTTTTTCTTCAACTCCCACTTCCTCATGAACTACTGAGTATTCCTTTAATTTCTTTTCAACCTCTTCTAATGGTACTGTAAAAAAATAATCCGTATGTCTTGATGAATGATATATTACTTTAAAAATATTATAATCATAAACAAGCTTTCTGAAATCCCAAAACGGTACACCAATATCACCTGTTTCAAAACCAAGATACTGATAACCTTTAGCTTTTTGCTCCATAACATAATTGTAAGCCTTCTCAACAATATTTCGCAACTTTGGATTTTGTAAACATGACCAATCAGGTTGCTCATTCATCTAAATACCCTCACAATTAAGAGTATGAAAAGAATTATTAAATTATCGGAATTAGTATTGGCAAGAATAATATAAATAATATGCCTAAAACTATTATACTCATAACATCAAATACTAAGCCAATTATCAATCCAATTATAAATGATAGAAGGCCCCAACTCTATCACCTCCTTTATTTTTTATACATGCTAATACTAACCACTTTACAAACGTTATTTTTCACCCACTTGTACTATTGAATACTTTCATATCCCCTAATCTCATTCTTGTAATCCTTCTCTTATATACTCTCTTCTTTACTCATTATATTGACTTAGCCCCCTACTCCAGTCAAAAAACTAATATACAATTAAAGAAACAAAGGAACGTCTCAAGCTGACAGGTTTGTTAAAACAATAAGAAAACAAGAAAGAAAAACTGACCTAAAAGAAATAAATACTTTTTTGAGCATATAGTAATCCTGATAGCTAGTAGTACTACTTTTTAAGGCATACTATAAATATCTTTCGTTGATTATTAAGTAAAATAGAGTTCTTATAAAAAGATCATAACTCACAGCATAACATGTGAAACCATGCAAAATGAGAGAATTACTACAAATTAAGAAATATTATAATGATTTTGTCAACTTTCTGCGTTCCTTAATCTCATTAACTTCAAATACAAAATCCCTAACCTTTTCTGGAAAATTTTCAGATTCAATGTAACCTATTCGAGCAAAAGTAAAAGTTTTTCCATTATCCTGAACCTCAACCCTTTCACCTCCATACTCCTCCCAAAAAGCTTTGAGGCCTATTCCATGCCTACCACCACCTATCTTACCATTATGCCCCAGCCAAATTTTTCCATCATCATCTTTTACAAACACACCAGCAATTCTATTATTTCTCCCTTCAAAAGGAATGTTAATTTCAACGACAATCGAAACGTGTGGTGTTGGCTCTTCTATTATACCAAAAATATTCCAGTAACGATTGGAATCAGTTCCAAAATAAAACCAAATCCTCAATTTCTTAGAATAATAAACCTCCATTTCATAATGCTCACCAAGATAACCAACTATTGTTTTAAATTTTCCATCAGAAATACTCATAAGTCTCTCTGCAAACCTTTGTTCCAAGCTCGCTAACTCATTTCTCTCCTTAATTATCTCCATCCTCAAACAATTTATTATATCCATTCATGTATTTATTTCTTTTCATGCATTCTACTTACATTACATACCCAAGCAACACGACTGTGCTTCTCATTTAAATAAGAAGTGGTTAAGCAAAAAGGATTTAAGTAAAAAGAGCGGAGATATATAGAGGTATATGATGGGGCTTTCCTATACTGAGGAGCTTGTAAGTGAATACTTTAGGCATTTAATGGATGATGAAGGGAAGTCTCTATACACGGTCTCAGAGCATGTTCATTTTCAAGCAGAGGGGACTAGAGGAATTAAGGGATGGAGAGATATAGATGTGCTTGCAATAAGTAAGAACGAAATATGCATAATTCAAACAAAATCTAATGCCAATTTTAAAAGGACAAAGAAAGAATCCATAGAGGCTATTAGAAAATATTTTAGGGAAGCTGAGAAGTTTATAACTCACAACTATAATATTGAGGGTAAGAAAATTAGGAAACTCTTCATCGCAGACCTCGGATTAAGCAAAGCATTCATAGAATCCCTTTCAGCCGAAGGAATAGAAGCTAAAAAGCTAAAAGATGTTCTCTTAGAATATCTAAACATTTTACATAAACTATACCCGGATATCTACCATTTAGGCAAAGAAGAAAATAATGTCACAAGAATTCTAATGTTTATAATATACTCCTTCAAGAAGGAATTAAAGGAATGCGGACTTCTCAAGAGAGAAACATAACATCATTGGACATCAAGATCTGTTAATAGGCTTTTAATAATAGAAAAGTATTAGAAAAAACGCGCATCAAAGAACCATATAGCACAACATAAAGAGGAAATTTTTAAAGAAGTAAAGAATAAATTATACTATGAACCAAGTAAAAGTCACGAGAGGTTTTCAGGTAACCCTGCCCAAGGAGGTTCACAAGCTCATCCACATAAAAATTGGCGATTATCTGCTCGTGCATGTGGATGAGAGTTATGGAAAAAGTAAAAAGGAGAAGAAAAACACTGAAATCTGAAAAGATACTCAGTCAGGAGGAGATAGATATGTTAATATCAAGAGGACTAGGTGAGACTCTTGCCGGAGGCAGTGATCGATACTAACATCCTTATCTATGCATGATGTGTTGCTTAAATGAGATAGTTTTTTACGCATTTCACTTACATTGTTTTTTCTAAATATCTAACTTTTTACTTTTAATGTTGAATATAAGAAGGTTTAAGCTAAAAACCTTACAATGTTCAAACCATGCAACACAGCAGTATATGATTAAAATTTATATATTTCAATTGATATATTTTATTAGTGAATATTATTGTCATCTATATACATCAAGAGGGGAACAATCTATGAATAACTTAAATAAGGATATATTAAAAGAATTAATAAAAACTTTTGAAAATGAATTCCCAGAGGCAAGGATAATAAGTCCTAGAATTGTGCAATTAGATAAATTTGTTTATATCAATGATGAAGAATTAGATAAAGCTGAAGAATTGGAGCATGATGAAGCGTTAGATTTAGAAAATATTGACATAACCATTAAAGAAATAAAACCTGATTATTCTTTCAAGCCAATAGTTGCTATAGATACTTCTTCAGCAAAACTAGGTGAAACTAATAAGGGAATTTTAGCAGCAATAAGAGTTGCAATTGTTGTTCAAGAGGAGAATGCAACATCAGTGGAGAAATTTGGTCCTTATGTAGTTCATGTCACAAGTGAAAACAAACAATATCTATATGATTATTTTAGACAAAATTTGTTGGGAATAAAAATTGGGAATAAAAAAATAGAAGCGCCGCTTCTTTTATCTAAAATGGTGGATAGGATAAGAAATGCAATAGAAAGAATTTCTCAAATAATAACTTGTTCTATCATAAAAAATGGTTTAGTCTTATGGGATGGTTCTTTAACTGGTGGAACAATTGATACTCCTAAAGAAGTAATAGAAAAGGCTATACACATTGCTCATTCGAATGGAAATAGTATAATTGCGATTTCTAAGAAATCCTGGCTAAGATTAGCAAGCGGTGAGCAATTAGTTGGGCTTCTTGATAATGTTCCAAAAGCATGTTTCGTTGACGTACATGATAAATTGAGTGCCGATACAAGTAGATTTCTTGGTAGAGTTCATGTAGCTAAATTCACTGTTGATGGTTTTTCTTTTAGAGTAGATGTTTCACCTTCGAATGGTTACACGAATGAAGATGTATTTTCGTTATTGGTTGGAAATTCTGCGTTTTATAATGGATATCCAGAAGCCTTACGACTAGCACATATTCATTGCTATTTCACTCCAAGCGAAGTTTTAACTTTACAAAATTATGCAATAAATAAGTATAATTTAGAGGTTACCAGAACATTTGATATAAGGATGCATTTATTTACACCCTTTGGGAGGAAGAGTATATAATGCAGATTTATCAGAAAGTCGGTGATGAAATAATTTTACTTTACAATCCTTCTAAAGAAGAGGTAATAGTTGGAGAAAATTTATTAATTGTTGATAATTCAAGAATGAAAGGAATATTAGTTCAAGTATTTGAGCAAAATTTAGTTGAAATACCTGGGATTCTTGAAGAGTTAATTAGAAAAGAAAGTTCAGCACAGATAAGAGTTCAAGAACATGCGCCGGGAGAGATTCAAAAGTTTGCTATTGATCTGAAAAACATGAAGTTTGCTAGAACTAGAGTTAGAAAAGAGGTCGATTTAATCAAAGGAGAAATTTTAGATTGGAGTGGTTGGGTACCAGATAGAAGTAGCGAAGTTAAATCTATCGATGATAAATGGATTTTAGATAAACTAAAAATTGGAAAGGATTTCTATAAAAACCCAATTTATTTAGGCAAAACAAACTTCAGTAAAAATGATTTTTACATAACTGCTTATAATTTGCAGGGAATAAATGTAGTTGTTGGAAAGAAAGGAACAGGCAAGTCTCATTTAACTAAAGCACTACTTTTAGGTTTGATTGATTTAGGAGCAATTGGAATTGTGTTCGATATAAATGATGAATATTCAGCGATGACAAAAACAATAGAAGGAAAAGAAAGCCCTTACAGCAAAAAATTAATCACTTTAGATCCTGGAAAAAACCTAAAATTCACTTTGGATTACGTTGGTAGAGATGTTTTTATTGATGTTATGACAAGCGCCTTGAAACTGCCAGATATTAGTACCATTGAACTAATGAATATTTGGGATAAATTAGTTCAACAAAATAAGTTGAATTTTCAAAATTTAATTACTGAAGCTAATGGTGTTGGAAATCCTAATGTTAGATTAGCTTTAATTAAAAGATTGAATAGAATAGAAGAATCTAAATTATTTGTTGACGACCCAGAACAAGCAATTACTTTAGAAAAAGAAATTGAAAAAATTACAAAAGGTGGAGCCTTGATAATAAACTTAAAAGCAAAGAATATATTTACGATCTATCTAGTGGTGCAAACCATATTAAGCAAAATGGAAAGTTTATTAGAAGAAGAGAAGTTAAAGCCAATGTTCTTCTTAGCAGAAGAAGCGCACACATATTTTACTGGAACAAATTGGATAGATGCAATTACAAGAATGAGACATTTAGGAACTTACCAAGTTTATATCACTAATACACCTACAACGCTTGATGAAATTGTAATAAGACAAACTGATAATTTGTTTGTTTTTCATTTATCAGAACCTAAAGATATAGAGCATATAATTCCCGCCGTAAAACTTGAATCAGAAACGGTAAAAAAGGTTGCTGAAGCATTACCTCCAAGAAGATGTCTTGTAATAGGAAGAGTGACAGAAGATTACCCATTTGTTATTGATGTTACTAGTCTAGAAGTTCAAGTAGCAGGTGAAACGAAGAGATTTTTTAAGGAACCTTAATTCTTTAATCAAAGCTTGATATATAAACAATAAAAAATATACCAGCAAATAGTAGCAAAACTTTTCATAGTATCGTCATTTGTAATAAAAATAGTGTACTTTTTGCTTTGATCAATTATGTCAAGTAATATTAAAGCTTCATACTTATAAAATTTGTAACTGAAGAGCGTGTAAGATAAGGCTTTTAGTTTAAGCATTCATATTCATATGTTGAAGTTAAATTAGTTTTAATAATAAAAAACCAGTTATTAGAAAATACACGGTCAGAAAAAGAGTTCATTAAAGAATTATGCAACACAGCAATAAAAATAAAAACATATATTTAGAAAAACATATATTTAACTATAACGAATTATTAAATATGACAGATAATGTAAATGTTAATGAACTTATTTTAAGGATAGAAAATCAATTAAATGCATTAGCAGAATCTTTTAAAGAATTAAAGAAAATGTTACATACAGGAGATGAAACAAGATTATTGACATCACGTACACACTTAATTATGACAGCATTTATTTTAAATGGTGGCAGAGCGAGCATAGATGAAATATATAAAACATTAACTAGTTTAGGAATTAATGTTAATTTAAAAAGAAAAAGTGTGTCAAACATTATACAAAGTCTTAAAAGTCATGGATTATTATTCTCTACAAGTAAGGGTATATATGAGTGTAAAAATTTACGGAAGTGGCTTTTAAAAATAAGCCAGAGTCCAGCATCTTCTTATTTGAATAAAATTGATAATATTAAGGCTAATGAAATCGTTGAGAGACTTTTTATAGAATACTGTAGAGAAAATAAATCATTTCACATTAGGAGAGACTTTTTAAATGAGGTAAAGAAAGATGTTGGTTCTTTATATGTTTTAATTGAAAAACATATTCCAAATATACTATTTAAACTTAAAGAAAAGGGAGTAATTGAAACTGAAACTGGGCATGATGGTCTTCAGATAGGAGAAGGATTGCCAATAGCTTACATATCATATAAGGGTGATAATTAGATGAGTTTATCAAAATTATCAAAATATTGTCTTAAAGGAAATCCTTTTGGATTAGGACAACCACCTCTTTATGAAGAAGAAGGTTGGTGTTTTGTAAATATTAAATTAGATGATGGAAGTTATGCAGAAGAAAAAATAACAGATTTTATAGAAAGAATATCATCAAGAAGGCCTGGAAGACGCGGTGTTTTTATTATTGGTAATTGGGGAAGCGGAAAAACGCACCTACTAAGAGAATTACTCGGAAGGGCTAAAAAACAAGGAATAAGTAATAAAGAAATAAGCGGAACATTAAGGAATATCAAAATAGCCGAAAATAATAAAATATCGAATTTAATGAAAAACATTTTTGAAAGCGATGATATTAATGAAATAATTGAACGATTAAGTAATGAAAAAATAATTATAGGAATTGACGAAGCGCAATTCTTCCATGAATTATCTTCTAATACTAAAAACTATATAGATTTAATGGAAGACATAAGATTCATAGTTGAACAACTAAGTCAGAGACGTTCTATGTCAGGTATTGTTATCTGCATGATTCCTGGTCCCATTGAGATTCTTAAAAATCATAGACCTGATATTCTAGATAGATTTGATATCATTAAATTAAAGGAGGATTTATCAGAAGAAGAAGCAAGTGAGTTAATAGCAGAATATTTAAAAACAGCTAGAAAAGAGAATAAGTGTGAAAATGAAAATATAAATAATCTTACCGAACATCTACGTAGGTTATGGCCTTTTACTGTAGGTTCGGTAAGAGAGATATTAGATTATTGGAATGTTGTAGGTAAGAACGTTGGAATTAAACATCTTAGAGGTTTTCTAGATCTTTGCAAAAAAGTATTAGATCATGCTGTAAAGTATGAAGTTGATGAGATTCAGCCTAAAGATGTAGACGAATGCTTAATAAAGTATCGTGAAAAGTGGGAAAAATGCTTAAATATATGGAGAAATAGTGGATTAAAAAAACATAGGATTTTAGTTTATGCTCTTTATAAAGCGATTGACATGGCTAAAGAAAGTGATCCGGAACTAGGAATAGAAAGCGTTTTTCCAGAAACACGATTAGTTTTAAGTAATAATGATATTATCATACCAGATCTTATAATCAAGAAAAGTGATAAATATATTATTATTGAAATTGAAACCAAAGATATTATAGAATCAAGTAGATATGAGAAGCTATATAAAGCCATGGAGGAGGAGCAAATATCTGGTGTCCTAGTAATTTGTACTAACCCAAAAGTCTGTATATCAGCTAGAAGAATTGGTTTTAAAATTTTTAAGAATAAGAATAAGAAAGGATACTTTAATGAAATTCTTCTCCCTACTAGGGAAAATGATCTTAAAAGTATACTCACAGCTGGAAGATTAATTGCTTTTTCATCAATAGATCTTAACTTTCCAGAAGATAATGAGTTTAGAGCTGAAATAAAAGAAATACTAGCCGGAAATGAAGCAGCTGATGCATTAAGATTATTAAAAATACATGAAAAAATAAAGACACTAGAGTAAGTATTCACTCCCAAGACAAATCCCAAGACAGCCCAAACAAATATAGTTTGGGCAACCATTAAGGAACTCATACCCAGAAGTTATCATGATTCAAGTTTTGACATACTCTCAACAATAATGAATGAAATAACCGATGAGGAGATAAAATATGTCAGAAGATTCCTTGAACAGACTAAATGAGATTATCAATCTAACTCAAAAACACGGAAAAATCGGTATTAGACTCCTCTTCCTATTTAAATTATTAAAAATCAAAGTCAAAGAAAAAATCGAAAAAGATTATCCAACTATAACAATTAAAGAAGAGAATTTAAATAGACTCTGCATACAAAAGGCTCAAGAATTAGTTAAGCTTGAAGAGGACTAACCAACTGAGAAAGATATTAAAGAGTTGTTATCAAGATTCAACGCACAAGAATAAAGAATTTCAAAAGGATGGTAACCTATTCCCTGACACTATTAAAAAATATATTGAGCACATAAGCTTAGACTTAATTTTTAACGAATATCCTTATACAAGCTAATTTATTTGTGCACAACAAAATGTTAGCGATTTTTAAATGGACTTATTGGTAGATTCCTTTTGTCTATTTTTATGACTACTATTTTTCTTACTCATAACTTGAATAACGTTCTATGTTTCTTACACATCTTCATCAAATGCCCTTTTATAGACTCTAAACTTCATTATAAAGACTTTAACTTGCTAAAACGTTTGTTCTTAACTATCTCATCAGTTTCCCTTCTATAGATATTCTTCAATGAGCATGTCAACTTAACGTACTAATACTTATGTTGTGCTAAAATACCATATCTGGGTTTTAGATCGCAAGGTTTATAAAACTCTTAAAACGTGTATATTGAGTGAATCTCATGGGGAAAGTTAAGGGAGGTAAGAACTTTTACGGAGAGGTATTAGGCATATTACTCCTTGAGACTAGATTTCCCCGTTTGCCTGGAGATGTAGGTAACGCCACATCGTACGATTTTCCAGTTAGATTTAAAGTGGTTAAGGGGGCTTCTCTTAAGAACGTAGTACTCGAGACTGATGAAACTTTAGTGAATAAGTTCATAGAGGCTGCCAAAGAGCTTGAAGTTGAGGGAGTAAGAGCTATAACTACCTCTTGTGGTTTCCTAGTCCTATTCCAGGATGAAATAGCACGGGCAGTTAGAATCCCTGTGTTTACATCATCTTTGCTAATGGTTCCATTAGTTCATAAAATGACTGCAGGTAGGGTAGGAATCGTGACCGCAAACTCAAGAAACATAACAAGAAAACACTTAGATAAAGCGGGAATAGATACAAATAAAATTCCTATAGCAATTGCTGGTTTAGAGAATAAAGAGGAGTTCTCTAAGTGGATACTGCATGACAGTCCAGAAATGGATGCGGAAAAGGTCGAAATGGAAGTCGTGGAAGTAACCGAGGATCTAATCACGAAATATGATGATATTAAAGCTGTAGTCTTCGAATGTCACAATCTCTCCCCTTTCTCTCATGCAGTTCAGGAGAGACTTAGCATACCGATATTTGACTTTATAACATTTGCTAATTTTGTATACAATGCCGTTGTTAAAAGAAGATTTATCGGGTACTTCTAACTTACTGTTATTACAAGAGAAAAACTCCAATAAGCTTATATTTTATGTAAAATGTAAAAATCAGCGTGAGGGAGCTAATGTGGTAAAAGCTGCTCGTACCTTGTTGGAAATGTTAAAATTGTATGAAGTAGAGTATGTCTTTGGTCTACCTGGGGAAACTACACTGCCTTTGTATGCTGAATGGTTTGATATAGATAAACCTAAGCACGTAATGCTCAGAGATGAGAGAAGCGCTTGCTTTGCTGCCGATGCGTACTCAAGAACCTCCTTTATGCCTGGAATCTGTGAGTCTCCAAGTGTAGGCTCTACACATGTGATTCCAGCAGTTGCTGAGGCATATTATTCCAGTACACCCATAGTGATTCTGACAACAGATATTCCTCTACATCTTCATAGGAAAAATATGCTTACAGCAATAGATCAGACTTCATTGTTTAGGGGGATAACCAAAGAGACCATGACCATAACAAGAGCTTCTGAACTCCCCCACGTTATTAGGAGAGCGTTCAGATTGGCTACAACTGGAAGACCTGGGCCAGTTCACATTAGAATTCCCTTAGATATTCTTGAAGAAGACATCATAGATCCGGACATTTACGTCCAAAAGGACTTCACTAGATACCCTGGTCACAGGTTCATAGCAAACCCAGATAAGGTTAGAGAAGCCCTCGAGCTCCTCTATAATGCTGAGAAGCCAGTTATAATCTGCGGTCAAGGAGTTCTTTACTCGCAAGCCTGGGATGAGCTAATCGAGCTCGCGGAGCTTCTCGGCATACCTGTTGGATCGACCATAGCTGGTAAGGGGTGCTTCCCGGAAACTCACCCACTATCTATAGGTGTGATAGGGTCTAGAGGTGGTACTGACTTCTCTAATAATATATTAAAGGAGGCTGACCTCATATTCTATATTGGATGCAATACTGACTACACAACTACAGACGGATGGACACTTCCCTCGCCGGATGAGGATAAGATCATAATTCACTTAGACATAAGTGAGGCTGAAATTGGAAATAATTACCCGATAAAGGTAGCGCTAGTAGGAGATGTTAAGGCTACTCTTAAGTATATGTTAAGCATAGTCAGCAAAGATATAAAAAAGAATTGGAAAGAGATGCCTAGAATAAAGAAGCTTATTGAGGGGTCAAAGGAATTTTGGAATAAACTCATGATATACATGAACTCCTCGGAGAGGCCCGTTAATCCCCTTAGGTTCATAAGGGCTCTCTCCGAAAACCTCCCTTCAGATCATGTTCTAGTCGCAGATCCAGGTGTTGGAGCGATATACCTTTCAGCTTTCTACAAGGTCAAGAGGCCAGGCAGAACTATACTCTTTAATTACTCCTTAGGCGCCTTAGGCTTTGCAATACCAGCATCAATAGGGGTACGTTTCGCTAGACCTGAGAGCTACGTTGTAACGCTAACAGGTGATGGAAGCTTTGGTTTTACTGTCGGTGAACTGGAGACCATAAGTAGAGTAGGTGGTAAGATCAAGGTGATTCTGTTTAACAACCAGAGCTTCGGGTGGATAAGAGCCTCCATATACTTTGAGTACGGTCCTAAATATTTTGCAACAGAATTCAAGCCCATTGACTACGTGAAGATAGCCGAGGGCTTCGGCCTGACATCCTTCAGAGTAGAAGGACCTGAGAATCTTGATAAGGTTCTCTATGAGGCGTTCAAGCTGGAGGAGCCTACATTCGTGGAGGTAGTAGTGGAGCCAGAGGATAGATTTGTGCCCCCAGTTCCTTCGTGGGTCAGGAAAGCTAAGGAACTTGGACTACGATACGTTTATTAAAAGAACTGTCCAAAAAATATATTAGAAAAACAAGTGATATGCAAAAATTAAGTAACTTCATTGTCCTCTTTAATAGTATTATTAATAAATTTAATACTCGAGGTTCCCATTACCTAAAGGCGCGAGGGAAGGAGCGAGATGAATAGGCTATAAAAACTTGCTACTCAAACGCTCAGATTATTTTTACTACAAAAACGACACTATTGATGATCTTAATGATGTCAAGATCATCAATACTCTTGGTTAAAGAAAAGTAAGATTGTATAATTGATGATGCTATACTGCGGGTCTACCAACTTTCCCATTGTCTTATTTTTTAGAGATATCAATATCATATTTATTATTTATATATGAATCTATTTATGGTAAAAGGTTTTAGTATAGGTTCGATTTTTCCGGATATTATACTTTTGGCCAAAGCTTTTCCGACTACAGGTGCCATCATAAAACCATAATGTCTCCATGCAACGTTTAAGTATAATCCTTCAGGATTATCTAGAGCATCTATTATTGGTTTTTTGTCAGGAGATTCTACATAATGACCAGCCCATTGTCTTAGGATGTTAGCTGTTTTTAAAGTTGGGATAGTTTTTATCATGTACCAAATGGTTTTTTCAAGTGATTCTCTTGTTGGTGTGAAATCTGTTGGTGAGCATTCGTATTCATCATGATAGCCTCCGAGTATTTCTCCTCTAATTGTTTGTGCTATTGGACCCCATGGTACTACGATCATAGGTTTAATGTTTAATGGTTGACGTTCTATGGCTAATGCTTGTCTTTTTAATATTTTTGCTGGTAGATTAATACCTAGAGTTGATGCAAGGTCTATGGAGCCTGGTCCTGCTGCTATTACTATTATATTTGAGTGTAAGGTTTTTTCTTTAATTTTTACGGAGAATGTGCCGTTATTTTCAAGCTTTAATTTATCAGCATTGGTATATTGTAGAATGGTTCCTCCTAAGTTTTTAATGGCTAAATAAAAAGCCCAGATAGCGGCAAATGGATACGCTATGCCATCGTTTATTCCTAAAAGTCCACCTATTACTATTGATTTGTTTAAATAAGGAGCTATTTCTAATACTTCATTTTCTGAAAGAAGTTTTGCTTTAACACCGTTTAGGTTCATAAAGCGCCATCTTTCTTTTAAATTATTTAGTTCTTTTTCATTTGTAGCAATATATAAATAACCATCTCGTCTAAAGAATATATTAAAATCAAGTTCTTTGCTTAGTTTACCCCAAGTTTTTGTTGCTTCTTTTCCTAATGCTATTTCTTCAACTGTGTCATGCGTCTCTCTTACCCCTCCTAGGTTTCTTCCACTGCTTCCTGAACCTATATATGATCTTTCTATTAACAAAACATCTTTGACACCATTTGCTAATAAATAGTAAGTAGTTGATAAACCCTGAAGACCACCGCCTATTATTATAACTTCATATTTTTTCTCCCAAACAGTATTATTGATGCTCATAAATATTCTCACCTATTATATATGCAGGTAAGGGTATTATAGGGGGTCTTATCTTCATGATATTTGGTGCATTTACTCCAAATGCATTCATCACTAGAATTGTTGGTAGCATGCATATGCGTCCTTGGCACTCTCCTGTTCCAATTCCTGTATACCTTTTTATTGTTTCAATATCATTTAAACCTAATTTGAGAGCTTTTAAAATATCCTTAACCTTAACATCATAACATGGGCAAACAATCTCATTTCCATTAAGTTTTTTATTTAGAACTCTCATTGTGAAGAGTTGTTCATTCATTTTTTTACAATTTATTACCTTATCAAGCATGTTCTTATACTCATTATGGCTCATGTTTATTTGAATTCCAGAATCTATTAGCGCTGATAATGCGGAGAGTTGACCGCTAATGTAAGCTTCTCTAGGATTTACACAACCAATAACACCACCAGCTAAATAAATATCATTTATTTCAGTTCTGGTACCATCAATGGTATGAACGTTTAGTCTTGCCATTTTATTTATTTTATCAGTTATTATTTCAATGGTTATACCAGCCTGAGCTGGAAGATTATATCTAGGCACAAAATGTCCACAGTAAATTGCTGTATCCCCATTTATATAAAGTTTCTTATTATTACAATATGCCTGAATTTTTATGCGCTTTCCACTAAACATCTTTTCAATAGTATCACATTTAAATATGTGAATTCTTTCAAGACCTTTTTCTGTTTGTAAATACGAATCATAAATTTTCAATTTAGCATCATCAAAGATGATTAAATTAACTCTTTTTACTCCCATTTTAATTGCAGAATGTAATATGTGTAAGGAAACTTTATTTAAATCAATTATTATTATTTCATGCCATGGCATGAAATTCCAGTAATTAATAATTTTTAATGCTCCAAGCCCTCCTATAAGACCTGGTAAATCATTGTTAACAAAAAGTGGCCATCCATCCATAATTCCAGGAGCTATTATAATCTTATGTGCTTTTATTAAGTAATAATTATTCTCAGAATAAGCTGTAATTACATAAATATCTTTTTCTTTATAAATACCAAAAACCTCCCCCTTTATTCTCTTTATTGCCTCACCATGTTTTTTCATATGATTCTTAATGATATTAAGATCATCAATACTATTTGTAGAACCAGCTTTTATAGATTCATCATTATTAATATATTCACCTATAATTTTCAAGCCACCACCCATCTCATTATTATTGCCTATAATAATTACCCTTTGATTATATTCAGCCAAAGTTAGTGCTGCTCCTACACCAGCAGGCCCATCACCAATTATTAAGTAGTCAGTTTCAATTGAGACCCTTTTTGGTTTATAACTCTCATTAGTAAAGCTTAATTTAGAATTTTTGATTGATACTCTAGAGAGCATTCTTATAATCTTAATATATAATTTATTTATAATTTCGAATCGTGGAACTATATAATAATAAAGATCACCATAACCTAATTTTTCAAAAAGCTGTTTCATTACAAGTTTTAATAAAGGGTCTTTATTAAGTAAAATCTCCTTATTTTCACTCATAAAATCCTTACATATAAGCACTTTTCCCTTATTCGGGATATTTATTCTACATTGCATACAATCTCCTCTAAAACAGTAAAAAGAACGCGCTCTACCATATTTAAAAGAAGTCGATATACTAGGATTAACATATTTTTCTAAAAGATTTTTTATTAAAAACTCTTTATCACTGATACACTATCACCTTTTCCTCTTCAATATTTTAACAATCTCCATCTTTCTATGACACGCCCATCAGGTAAAAATCTAGGTTCCCCTACCATTTCTGCTCTCATATTAAATTGTTTAAGTGCAGCATACATTAAAGATGTTGAAATATGTGCTGGTACACGTCCCTCTTTAATTAATCTTTTTGCCCCTGGCGTGATTATAGGCTCAAACATAACATATTCTATTTCATCCTCCGCAATTTTATGCAACTCTATATCATTTATATAACCGACTTGCTTCAACCATTCCGCCAATTTTTTAAGTACCTTAAATGGATCCTTTTCACCCATCACACCAATCTTATCCTTTATCTCATCATATACTATCTCACCAGCCTTCCATACAACCTTCCACGTATCCTCCTTAACAAGATCATATACTGCATGATAGATTGCATATATTTCAAGATCAAAAAAATCTGGATCAACACATGTTCTCCTTTCACGAACAGACATTTTACATCCTAATACTTAGAAACCTAAATCAAATATAAAATTTACTAATGGTCATTGTGACTTAGTAACTCAAAACATAAGTATCAATATGCTAAATTGCCACATCCAAGTAGGGTAAAATTTAAATATTTTGGCATGCAAAATCTTTGTGGTGAAAACATGCCAGTATCTCTATTAAGTTTTATAGTGCTACTAGGTGTTTACGCAGTTGCCATAATAATTGGTATCTGGTATTTTTTATATGGTAAGAAAGAGGAGAGTGAGACTAGTGAATGAAGCAGGTATTATAGTTATTTTATACAGCATACTAGCTGTAATAATTGGAATAATAACTTCAAAATACGTAAAAACAATAGAAGATTTTATCGTTGCAGGTCGTAAATTAGGACCATGGCTAGTAGCACTTTCTTTCAATTCTACAGCATTAAGCGGATGGCTAATATTAGGAGTTAGTGGATGGGTTTATAGACAGGGATATCAAGCAGCATGGACACTCTGGGGTAGTGGCGCTTTTGCAGTTTTAGCTAGCTATTTAATTTTAGGTAAGTATATAAGACGATTTTCTAAAATAACTAACTCATTAACAATTCCAGATATGTTAGAAATTCGTTATTATGATCAAAAAAGGCATATCCTTCGATGGATTTCTGCAATAATAATATTTATTTCTACAGTAATTTACATTGGAGGATTAGAAGCTACTTTAGCAAAAGCATTTAAATATGTATTCGGAATAGGAGCAGTAGAATCAGTTATATTAGGGTCAGCTGTAGTAATTGTGTATGTCCTGCTCGGAGGCATGCTTGCTGCAGTATGGACTGATGTCCTCCAAGGAGCTTTAATGGTGATAACATCAATAATGTTATTAATAGTAGGGTTTCAAGCTGGTGGAGGTCTAGATCTCTTTTCAAAAGTTGATGCTATGGCTGTTAAAGATCCTAATATAATATTAACTCCATGGCAATCACCATCAGTTATACTTTATGGTATAAGTCTAATACTCTTTGCTTCTATTTTGTCATATATGGGGCAACCTCAACTATTAAATAAATTCATGGGAGCAAGGGACGATCCTACTATTAGAAAAGCAAGCTTAATCTCATTAATAACTCAAATAGTACTTTTCATTGGAGTTTTAGTAGCAGGTTTTGCAGCTAGAGTAGTATGGCCTTCTGCATCAATGTTACCTAATAAGGATACCGAACTTGCAGCTCCATTTCTTATTGAGAATTATGCAGGAGGTATTGCTCTTGGAATACTTTGGGCCGGAGTTCTTGCTGCTGTTATGTCCAGTGCGGATAGTTTAACAATAATGGCTACATCATCCATCGTTAATGATCTTTATTATAAGATATTTCGCCCTAATGCTTCTCCAAAACAATTAGTAAACTTAAGCAGAATAGTAACGTTACTTATAGGAATTTTAGGCATAATTGTCGCATTCCAACCACTATTATTATTATGGAGCATATGGCTTGGATGGTCAGGATTAGCAGTATTCATAACACTTCTCCTTCCAGGATTATTCTGGAAGAGAGCTACCAGAGAAAGTGCAATAATAGCTTTAATAGTCAGTTTTATAGTCGGCATGTTATGGTTTTACTTCGGATTACAAAATATCTTACATATAACAATGCCCTCTCTACTTGCAGGATTTGCAATTGTTATAATAGTAAGTTATTTAACCAAAGAACCTCCAAAAGAAATTAGTGAACTAGTAGAAAAGATCAAAAGAGGCCACTAAAGTTTCTAAATAAATATTTTTATTTTTTACTTATCGTATCTTAATTCTGTTGTGTTAAATTTATGATTAGTATTTTCCTAATTTGTTATGGATTGGAAGTCAATCAATACCTTTTATTCTCACATCTGTATGACGAAGCAAACAATCATTAGGGAAAAATAATAATTAGCGAAGTCTTTATAATGATGTTACGAATCATCTTAAGTTTTCATAATTTTTTGATGTATTCTGCTATTCTGCAGAATAGCAGAGCAGTGAAATGACTTTACCTTATTTAGACGTAATTTACTTATAATACCTTTAGAAGTTTAATTTCATATGCTCGTTTGTCAAAAAGATAGCTATACCAGAAATCCTTAACACGAAAAAGGAGTACCAATCTCTCCTAATAAAAATGCTTGCATAGTGTCATTATCCCGCTGGGCGTTAAATCCCCTTTTAACTCTTATCTCCTTTATGATCTCTCTAGCCCTAGGTTCACCATATTTCAAAGAGACTCTTAATCTGCTCATATATGAACATACCTCTCCTTCACATTCAATTTTAAATTTTAGATCCAGAATTATACCAAAACCAATCTATTTGTTAACATATCTTTATGGTTACGTATATTGCTTATCTTTATTTTTTCATAGCAGTTGAGAAAAGCTTTCGCATTCATGAATGTAAATCAGATGTATGAATAGTAGAGTGGATTTTCAGGCATATTAGTATTAAGGATATAGAATGCTTAAAAGTTCATAGGTAGAGATCCTTTATTCATAGATAGAAAACACTTACCACAAATCAAGAATTATTATAGATATAGATAAATGATACCCATGCTCAAAGCCTTGACTGAAACATAACTCAGCCCAAATCTTCAAGAAGAACTGAACAAGTGTTATTGCAAATGTTTATAGCTGTGAAATGATAGATATGACATTAAACATTCAATATTTACCTTATTATATAATTGTTTGGCAGATTAACATACTATTTCTGCAAAAGACAAAAACATAAACAAAATTATCCCAGAGAATAGCTTGTAAGTGTTGTCACTCAACGTTGGCGTGCATCTCCATTATAACGGACTCATCAATTCCTTTCCTACCCATGATCTCTGACACTATCGAGTCCAGAAGGGCCATGGTGGTGATATCAAATAGTGTCGTGAATGGAGCATATGTCTCCTTCTCCACAAGTTTCGTTTTGCCCAGAACATAGATCATAAGATCCGCCATTCTTCCTAGCGTACTCTCGGGATGTGAGGTCAACACAACGAGGATCGCTCCCACCTCCTTAGCCTTCCTCCCTATACATACTGAGGAGGTTGTTTCACCACTACCCGAGACCACTACCACGAGATCCCCCTTTTTGACACTAGGGTTTATCGTCTCGCCAATCACGTATACTTCATAGCCAACGTGCATAAGGCGCTGAGCAAAAGCCTTCACCATTAGGCCCGATCGTCCAACGCCGTATACGAAGACCCTCTTCGTGTTCATCAGAAGATCTACAAAGTGCTCGACTTCCTTAACTCTGAGAATCTGCCTGTACTTTGATATGTTCTCAGCTATTTCTTCTAAGGATTTGAATAACCTCTCCATGGGGGTATCCCACACTTAGTAATATTTTTCCATATTTAAATACTATCAAGAAAACCGAAGATCAGTAACGACCTGTCTTCTCATATTATGCTGAATCTTGTTAATTTTCTCAACAGCCAAAAATTTAATTAACTGCTTTATAATAATAAAAACATAGGATGAGTTTTAATGGCCCAAGTCATAGGACTTGGTGAGATATGTATTGACTGGACTATAAGAGTTAAGAGATTCCCTCAAGTAGATGAAAAAGTTTACATCGTAGAGAGAAAAATGCTTCCAGGCGGAGTCGTTGCAAATTTCACAGTTGGAATCGCGATGTTAGGGGCTAGTGTTGCTTTCATAGGAGGGATTGGAAAAGATACTCATGGTAAGTTTCTCGTCAATAGCTTAAAGAAGAAGGGTATAGATACAAGGCTTACATTATTACGTAGCAATCCCACGGCAATTAATATTATTATTGTAGATGAAACAGGAGAGAGACAAATATATATGGACCCCTACTTGAAACTCAATGTCCCATCCTTTGAAGAAATCAAGAATGGACTAGATTCTATGTTAGCAGGAGCGAAGGTTCTCCACACTTCGGCAATACGATTAGACACAGCGATCTTGACCGCAAGGTTTGCGAAGAGAAAAGGCATTAAGGTGACGTTTGATCTCGAGAAGCATGTCGCTGAGGAGTACGGGCTCAAGGAGCTGAAACCCCTCCTTGAACTGACGGACATCTTGATGCCAAACAAAATGGGGCTCAGAACGCTAATGCAGATGGAATCAATTATCGAAGCCGCGAAGGAGGTGATGAAATATGGTCCATCAACAGTAGTTGTGACGATGGGAGAGAGAGGTAGCTTGATAGTCCACGAGGATAAAGTGATCGAAACGTCAGCCTTTAAGATCAAGCCCATTGACACGACAGGAGCCGGGGACGCATTCAACGCGGGATTTGTCTACGCCTATTTAATCCTCGGACTGGACTTAAGGGAAGCCTCTCTCGTAGCTAATGCTGTCGCCGCACTGAAGTGCATGAGGCTAGGAGCACAGGCCGGCATGCCAAAAGTAGAGGAGGTAGAGAAGTTCTTACGAGAGCGTGGCTACGCAGTCAGTTTGTCCTGTTCCAGCGACCCTAAGTAGAAAAGATAACAATATAAGTAGTGCCACTCATACAAGTTGCAGAGAATACATGAGAAATGATACCTTGAAGTATAGAGAGTGGTTCGAGCGAGTTCAATCTAAGCTTAGGAGCGGGGCCCCACTACTCGGAACTTGGATAACGATTCCGCACATAGAAGTAACAGAGATCCTAAGTGGGCTTCCTTTTGATTGGTTCCTGATAGACATGGAACATGCGCCAATAGATGTGTCCCAAATAACGCCGTTATTGATGAGCTTTAAGGATACCACTATTATACCCCTAGTTAGGGTTCCTTGGAATGACTTTGTGATTATCAAGAGAGTTCTTGACCTGGGTGTCAGCGGCATAATGGTTCCATGGATAAACGACTCCAGCGAGGCCAAGAGGGCCGTGGAGGCGATCAGGTACCCTCCTAGAGGAATAAGGGGGGTTGGACCGAGGAGATGTATAAAGTATGGCTTTAACAGTGCGATAGAATACTTTAACGCATGGAACGATCATGCAATCCTAATAGCCCAAATAGAAACGAGAAAAGGGTATGAGAATCTTGAGGACATCCTGTCAGTAGATGGGATTTCAGGGATATTTGTCGGACCAGCCGATCTCTCAGCCTCTCTGGGCATGTTTGGCAGAACAAACACTCCAGAGTTCGAGGAGTTGCTGGTGGACATCGTGAGGAGAGCCAGAAAATTCGGAAAAATAGTTGGAATAATGGCTGAATCCCCCGAGTTCGTATTGAAAGCGTTCAAACTAGGCTATAATTTCATTTCACTGTCACACGACATGAAATTCCTTGTGGAGGGAGCGAAGATGTTCCTATCAATATTTTAATTACTAAACATAGAATTCGAGAGTTATATTTATTAACTTTAAATAACACGCATATACGAGGTGTGAGGCTTGAAGGCAATAGCCAAGACTACTTTATCCATGATCATTATACTTGTGATAATCATCGCCGCTATAGGAGTATATTACGTTTACACTATGCAGAAGCCACCAACTGTTCAGTATCCAACCAAACCAATAACGATATATGTCCCGTGGAGTGCCGGAGGCGGGACGGACAGGACGACCAGGGAAATAGCTACCATCCTTCAGCAGAAGTGGGGAGTGCAAATAAATGTGCTTAATAAGGTCGGCGGAGGAGGAGCAGCCACCTTCTACGCGGGCGCGACTGTAACTCCTGACGGATATACTTGGACAGCTATCACGATCGAGCTGAGCATATATCCGCATTTGGGCACATCTAACGTATCATATCAGGATTTCAAGCCTATAGCAATGTTGATCTGCAATCCAGCGGTTGTTGTAGTTAAAAGTGATGCTCCGTGGAACACTATTCAAGATCTGATGAACTATATTAAACAGAATCCGGGCAAACTGAAGGCCTCCGGTACAGCAATGGCCGGTGTTTGGGATATTGCTCGCATTGGGCTACTTAAAGCGTTTAATCTGTCCTCAAACGCCTTACCTTGGGTGCCCAGCACCGGCGCAGCGCCAGCTCTCCAGGAACTCCTCTCTGGAGGTATACAAGTAGCCATTGTTGGTAGCGGAGAAGCTAAGCCATTTGTCGACGCGGGCCAGGTAAAGATTCTCACTGTAATGGCTGACAGCAGAATACAAGGATTAGAAAACGTCCCAACACTCAAAGAGCTCGGGATCAACTGGAGTATATGCGGATGGGCAGGGTTGGCTGTGCCTAAGGACACACCCGACGATGTAGTGAGCATCATTGTTAATGCTGTAAAAGAGGCCTATAACTCGCGGGACTTCCAGACATTCCTCAAGAACAACAGCTTCGTGGGCAAACTAATGCTAGGACAGGATTTCAAGAACTACCTAACGCAGGAATACAACACGTTTAGGCCTCTTCTGAAGGAGGCTGGCTACATCTAGTGACATCAAATCTAAAATTTTTTTATACATATTTAATCCATAGTAGCTATAGTCATTGAGGTCTTGCCAATGGAGCGAACGAGTCGCTTAGGATCAATCTTGCTTTCTTTCTGCTTCGGATTAGTGGGAATCTTCTTCTTAGTGCATGTGAACGAGATAAATGACCTAGGCTTAGGTATGGTTAGCCCAAGGCTATTTCCGATGATAGTATCCACATTGTTAATGATACTCGGATTCGGGACTGCGCTTAAGGAGGCCCTAAGCAACAGAGAGGCGTGGAAACCTTCGCTAGGCCCGAGGAGATTTAGAACAACTTTGAAAAGTGCATTGAACCCGATATTAGTATTGATTATCACGATAGCATATGTTTATGCTCTTTCATACCTTGGCTATATTTTGGATACATTTCTGCTACTGGTAGTGACGTCAGTGTTATTGAGACCCCAGAATCTCGTAGAGGCGTTTCTCATATCGCTGATAGGAGCGTTAGGAACATTCTTCCTTTTCAACACAATCCTTATGGTTCCCTTGCCAACTGGAATATGGAGTAGGTAACTATGGTCTCTTTTCTTGAAATCCTCCTAAACATTCTCCAACCTAAAATAATAGTAGTCATGATCCTCACGGCATTTTATGGCCTGTTCATAGGCGCAATGCCGGGATTGACTGCAACGATGGCCGCTGCGCTCCTTATTCCCTTCGCATTTTGGTTGGATCCACTTACTGCACTCTCAATGATAATAGTGATGGACGTGTTGGCGATATTTGCTGGCGATATCCCGAGTACCTTCCTGAGGATACCAGGGACACCCGCATCTGCGGCCTATACGCAGGAGATGTACGAGATGACCAAGAAAGGAAGAGGACAGATAGCTCTCAGCATATCGATCATGGCCTCGACACTCGGTGGGCTTTTAGGCGTCTTTGTGCTCTGGTTCTTTTCACCAGTCCTGGCACAGTTCGCGATGGGCTTCTCAAGCGCGGAATTCTTCTGGTTAGCAGTTCTGGGTCTCAGCACTGGAGTCCTAGCATCTTCAGGATCAAAGTTGAAAGGCTTCATATCCCTTCTAATGGGCCTTTTAATCGCTACAATAGGTGTAGATCCACTCTACCAAGTTCAGAGGTTTACCTTTGGCAATCCAGAACTGTATGGTGGGATCGGTTTCATACCTGTCATGATCGGACTTTACGGAATATCTGAGGTGCTGAGAAGGATGTACAACATTGGCAAAGGAACTCATGTGATCTTGCCCAAGGTTGAGTACAGGCTCTCGGAAATGATTAAGGGGGGTCTTGGGTCAATTAAAAAATATTTGATGCGGTTCTCCATGGGGTCGGTTATTGGGGTGATCATTGGAGCGTTGCCAGGCGCTGGCGCTGATATAGCTGCATGGCTTTCCTACAACATATCCTACAGGTTCTCACGGAGGAAAACAGATTACGGTAAGGGATATGAAGAAGGGATTGTAGCCGGCACGTCAGCTAACAATGCATCGCTGGGAGGCGCATGGATACCAGCACTTGTTTTTGGTATTCCAGGCGATTCTGTCACAGCGATCGTGCTCGGCATCATGATGATGAAGGGCATAGTGCCTGGCCCAAAGATCTTTACAGAAAGGGCAGATCTCGTATATCCCCTTATAGTGATCTTCTTCATAGCTAACCTTCTCATCATACCTTTTGGATACATGGCCATCAAGGGACTCGCAAGAATTTTCCTCAGGACTCCGGATTACCTTCTCGTCCCGCTGGTACTCGTGTTCTGTATCATTGGGACTTATGCTGTGAATTACAGCGTCTTTGACATCTTAATTATGCTCATCTTCGGAGTGATAGGCTTCTTCATGGAAGAGTATAGATTTTCCCTGGCGCCGATGGTCTTAGGAATAATACTTGGTCCGCTAACCGAGCAATATTTCATGATGACAGCACTGAAAAAGGATCCAATGGTCTTTATTTCGAGACCCATATCGATTAGTATAATACTAACCATGATATTGATATGGATTGCCCCCATTGTAGCCAAGAAGCTCAGAAAATAATTTTCAAATGCCTTGAAGTTCGCATTTAAGAGCTGTGATTGATAATGTAGTGTATGCTCCTTTCAACGCTCACCTCTATTCATATAGTATTATGTTACCCTAGTTCCTATCAGATAAAGCTCATATGTCAGTCTGAGTTTTTATGTGGAAGGTGTTCATGAATTCCGCATATGTGTAATTATGACTTTTGTTAGTTACTCATACTCTTAGCTATCAAGATAATACTGCTCATGCTATCTTTTAACATATATCAAATAATGAGAGGAATATGATGTGAGCTAGGGTTTCTAAGAAATAAAAATAATTTAGGAGTTGTAGATTTTCTATCTAAAGTCCGTCTTTTATTTCTTTGTAATTCTGATAAATCATTCTATCAAATTCGATCCCAGATAAATTTAATGGTTTGCAAACTTTTAATAGTAATTCTTCCTCGACTTCATCATACGATTTAGAATTATTTTTTATTTTTTCTATGACTTTATCTTTATCAGGTTCTTTATCAGGTATTATTCCAATTTTTTTAAGAACTTCTTGGATTCGCGCATCCAATGCGATAGCATCACGAACTAATCCAAGATCCATCAAGAAATCACGAGCACCTTTACTTTTGATATACTTAAATTTACTCATGATGTATTTAATCTTCTCTTTATCTGTATTGAACTTTGAAACTTCTTCCAGTAGACCTTTTGGGCCATCCTTATATTCACTTAACACTTTAAAATTATGAACAAGCGCTTTAGTCTTTCTGCACTTTTCAATCGATGCACTGGCATACCTAGTTTTAACTGCTCGGAGTACCTCATGAATGACTTTCTTTAATTGGTTTTCATCATCTTTAATTTTTAAGAGTTGCTCATAAGAAACCTTCTTTTGTAATTCCAGATCTTTAGAAAATTTTTCTGCGGGAGATGATCTACCAACAAGCATCACTTGTTCAATCACTTTAAGCCAAATCTCATTATTACTCTTACTCTTCCAATTATCTGGTTCAGGCAAGCAAGTGTTTCCAAGATATTTCTGTTTTATAAGTTCTAATTTAGCGAGATGTTCATTTGTGATATTCAGCATATTCTCAATATATGTCGCACTCTTATTTAAGATTTTGTGACTGGTTTTCTCTTACTCACAAATCTCACAAAAAGAGTGTTGAAAATAGGTAACTGTGCTACTGGAATTTACTAAGAGACGCACAAATGTGTAAAAATATGTTGATAATTTCACTTCGATATGCTTCAAATAATGAGAAAATATAAGAATTGATACATTTAACGAGTTCGGTGAAGCAACAGGAATTGAGCCAACTGCCAAAGAAGGATTTATATCTTCAGAAAGTCTGTTTCAGAAGGTTATAAATAGCGCTTATATTTAATATAGATACGTTACCTCTAAAGTTTCCTTGACGTGCTATCCACATTCCTCATTCAGGAAAAGACCATATTGGTTGTTTCAAGTTTAATTTTGGCTGATATTCAATTATCTTTATTTTGATAGCCCAATTTTGATTTTTAACATTAATTTATAATGATTTTTAACAAACAATATTTTGATTTTAACAATTGTGTTTTATGGATTTTGATTCTTCTAGGGGTGGAAGTGACTTCTAGGGGTAGAAGATTGTTCAATACGGAAATTATTCTTGCTGATGCGTGCATCCGCTACTTGATGAAGCTTTTGTCATGTGAAAATTGTTAATAATTTTTCTCATTATCTATTATTTTAATTATACACATTTATGCTAATTGCGTCCAGAAAAATCCCAAAATGTTCGTGTAAAATGCTTTCTAAGAGATAATCCTTAAGCTTTGTTCTAGTTGATATTTTGCTTAGTTAGTATGATTGTTTTTATTAATGAGAACGTTTTTATTATATAAAGGATGAAAATATGGGTCACATATTCGTAAGGGCTAAATTTAGGGGAAAAGATGTATTGGAGATTGATAAGATACTTGTGGATACTGGAGCCTCTTTCACAGTAATGCCTCTTGACATAGCTGAGAAATACTTTATTGAAACACCATTTGAAGCTGA
>Ga0272445_1000396_pt1 | contig 41451 bp, 42 predicted proteins | sample YNPCB0031_FD_194404 | JGI IMG/M metagenome (GOLD analysis project Ga0272445, IMG submission 194404) | Hot spring sediment microbial communities from Yellowstone National Park, WY, United States - YNP-CB-003-1 | ecosystem: Environmental > Aquatic > Thermal springs > Hot (42-90C) > Sediment... | reverse complement strand
TAGACACTGGCATATTTTATCTCGAGGGCATCCCTGAGCCTCAGGGCGTTCTCCCTTTCCCTGAAAGAACCAACCTGTATTGTAAAGGGTCCTCTTATACCGAGGGTCTTAACCTCTTTTTTATAGCTATAATCCCTTCCGAGATATTCGATTCTTACAGGAGCTGTGCCCTGAGCTATGAGACCTATTTCACGGGCTGCTCCATAGGAAAGGTCGATATCCCTTCCAGGGACAAAAGGCCCTCTGTCATTAACAACACATTCAACACTTTTTTGATTGCTGAGATTGGTTATCCTCAGCCTTGTTCCAAAGGGATAATCCCTGTGGGCGCAGGTCTTTTTATACATATCAAAGGGCTCTCCTGATGATGTAGGTCTTCCATGAAATTCTGCACCATACCATGAGGCAATGGCTGTTTTTGTCCCATAGGACGAGACCTCGTATCTTGGTGCACAGGAAGAGAACAGGACAATTAGAACTGATAGAGCAGTAGCCCAGAGGTGCAAAGGTGAGCATGCCCTTAGGGGCTTATAATATGTATCTACTGAGGTCTTCATCACCAGCTATGTCCATTAGTTTCTCTCTCACATATTCCCTGTCGATCCTTATCTCTCCAGGTTTTTCAGGTGCCTCAAAGGATATGTCTTCAACGAGCTTTTCAAGGACTGTATGGAGCCTTCTTGCACCAATGTTTTCAGTCTTTTCATTTACCGATGCAGCAATGGAGGCAATCTCGTCAATGGCATCTTCTGTAAAAGTGAGTTTTACCCCTTCTGTAGCAAGGAGGGCAATATACTGCTTTATAAGGGCATTATGAGGTTCTGTAAGGATCCTCTTAAATTCCTCCTTACCAAGAGGTTCAAGCTCAACCCTTATGGGAAACCTTCCCTGTAGTTCTGGTATAAGGTCAGAGGGTCTTGCCATGTGGAATGCGCCAGCAGCAATGAATAGTATATGGTCTGTCCTGACTATGCCATATTTTGTACTCACCTGAGAACCTTCAACAATGGGTAAGAGGTCCCTCTGGACACCCTCTCTTGATACATCAGGCCCATAGGTCTTACCGCGGGAGGCAATCTTGTCTATCTCATCTATAAAGACTATCCCGCTCTGTTCAGCCCTCTGTATCGCCTCCTTTGTAACCTTATCCATGTCTATGAGTTTGTTTGCCTCTTCCTGAGTGAGAATCTCCATTGCCTCTGATACCTTTACCTTTCTTCTTTTCGACCTTTCGGGTAAGAGCCCTCCAAGCATCTCTTTTAGATTTATCTCGAGCTCTTCAAGGCCTACATTTGATATCACGCCAAAGGGCATGACCTTTTCCCTCACCTCAAGCTCTACATATCTTTCATCAAGTAAACCTTCCCTGAGCTGGGCCCTTAATCTCTCCTTTGTCTCTCTGAATCTTTCTCTTTCTGCCTCCTCGGCATTTCTCGGCATTCGTGGTACAGGCAATAAAAGTTCAAGGAGCCTCTCTTCTGCGAGTTGTCTTGCCTTTTCATGAACCTTTGCCATATGTTCGTTCTTTACCATTGATACCGCTACCTCAACGAGGTCCCTGATCATTGAATCCACATCCCTTCCAACATATCCTACTTCAGTGAATTTTGATGCCTCTACCTTTATAAAAGGTGCACCAGCGAGCCTTGCAAGCCGTCTTGCAATCTCTGTCTTTCCAACACCTGTTGGACCTATCATCAATATGTTCTTTGGCAGGACCTCGTCTCTTAACTCCTTAGGAAGCCTCTGCCTTCTCCATCTATTTCTCAGGGCAATGGCAACAGCCCTTTTTGCCTTTGATTGGCCAATAATGTATTTGTCGAGCTCTTCAACAATCTTTCTTGGTGTTAGGGTTTCCTGTTTTTCTGTCTCTAATAAGCCCTCTTTTTCCATGGCTCTTATCTTCATGTTAGAGTTCCTCCACCTGGATATTTTCGTTTGTGTATATGCATATTGATGCAGCTATCTTCATTGCCTTTTCAACTATCTCCTTTGCAGAGAGTTCTGTGTTCTCCATAAGGGCCTTGGCAGCAGCCTGTGCATAGGGTCCTCCTGAGCCAATAGCACCAATGCCATCTTCTGGTTCTATTACATCACCTGTGCCTGAAATAATAAACATGTGTTCTTTATCTGCAACAATCAGAAGGGCCTCGAGTCTTCTGAGGACTCTGTCGGTCCTCCAGTCCTTTGCCAGTTCTACTGCTGCCTTTGTGATATTACCTCTGTGTTCATTAAGTTTCTGCTCAAATTTGTCAAATAGTGTAAAGGCATCAGCAGTGCTGCCTGCAAAACCAGCAATGACATTCCCGGCGATTTTCCTTATCTTTTTTGCATTCTGCTTAAGAACCGTATTGCCCATGGTCACCTGTCCGTCACCACCAATGGCAACCCTGCCATTTCTCTTAACACATAGTATGGTTGTTCCGTGTATCAATCTTACCTCCTTCACTTCTTTAAAGGATGGGCTTTGTCATAAATCTCTATTAAATGGGCTGCATCTATATGGGTATATCTCTGCGTTGTTGAAAGGGAACTGTGGCCCAGTAGCTCCTGTATCACCCTTAAGTCTGCACCAGCCTGAAGTAGATGGGTTGCGAAGGTATGCCTCAGGGTATGAGGCCCTATCCTTGAGTTTATTCCCGTCTTTCTGGCATATCTTACTACTATACGATGTACGCTCCTTGCTGTCAACCTTTTACCAGACTGATTGATAAAAAGGGCCTGGGAGTCTTTTGCCTTTGCTATCCTGTAGCTCAGATAGGACTTCAATGCCTCTATAGCCTTCCTGCCTATCGGAACCAGCCTCTCTTTTTTACCTTTTCCCTTTACTCTCATTACACCTTCTTTGAGATTCATATCTTCCATGTTAAGCCCTACAAGCTCACTTACCCTGATGCCACTTCCATATAGTATCTCAAGGATTGCCCTGTCTCTTGTCTTTATAAACTCCTGAGATTCCTCTTCAGAGTTTCTTTCAGGTGCCTCTACCAGATTAAAGGCATCATCTACTGTGAGAAAGGCTGGTAGTTTTTTAGGAAGTCTTGGATGAGCCACAAGTCTTGCTGGGTTCTTTTTTACATAACCTGACCTGTGGAGGAATCGGTAAAAGGACCTTATGGAAGAAAGGACCCTTGAGACAGAACTTTTTTGGATTCCCTTTGTGCCAAGATGAGCCAGATAGCTTCTTATTTCACCAATCTCAGCCTTTTGTGGATCTATTTTTATGAATTCGAGGAAGTCCGTCAGGTCATTCTTATAGGCCCTCAGGGTATGGTAAGAACACCCCTTTTCATTTTTTAGATAAGACAGAAAATCTTTGAGAAGTTTATTCATCGACCTTCCTGAGATATTCCCTCCAGTCTTTCAAGGCTTTTTCAGCAATAACTTTTTTCTTGAGATTTCTGTCTTTTTTAATATAATCCTTTAACCCTTCTGGTTCAGGGAAAAGGGATAGGTTCATATTTGTTGGTTGAAAGTTCAAAGGACTACTTTTAATAATATATCTTAAAAGGCTTCCATGGGCAGTGGTTGCGGGAGGAGGAAGAAATTCCTTTCCTTTATACCTCCTCAATAGATTCATTGAAGCAAGTAATCCCATGGCAGTTGATTCAAGATAACCCTCAACACCTGTAAGCTGACCTGCTATAAAGGTTTCATTCCTTTTTTTCAGACTCACGTCCTCATTAAGGCAGAGGGGGGCATTTATGAAGGTGTTTCTGTGGATGCTTCCATACCTGAGGAATCTTGCTTTTTCAAGGCCAGGTATTAACCTGAAGACCCTTTCCTGTTCAGGATATTTCAGCCTTGTCTGGAAGCCAACCATGTTGTAGGCACTTTTTTCATTGTTTTCAGGTCTGAGCTGAACAACAGCATAAGGTCTCTTACCAGTTCTTGGATCGATAAGTCCTACAGGTCTCATTGGTCCATATCTGAGGGTATCATATCCCCTTTCAGCGAGGACCTCTACAGGCATACATGATTCAAAGACCCTGATCTTTTCAAAAGGTCTTGGGGTTACCCTGTCTGCATCTCTCAGGGCATTATAGAATATCCTGTATTCCTCTTCATTGAGGGGACAATTGAGATAGTCTTGATCTTCTCCATATCGTGACTGAAAAAAGACCTTTGAATAATCTATGCTTTCGGCATCTATTATAGGTGCTATGGCATCGTAAAAATATAGATGAGCTTCACCAATAAGCTCAGCCAGAGCTTTAGAAAGGCCTTGAGAGGTGAGGGGGCCTGTAGCAATAATTGAGAGACCTTCAGGCACAGAGGTTATCTCCTCCCTTATTATTTTAAGGGCTTTGAGACCCATGAGTCTTTCTGTTATATATCTGCTGAAGGCCTCCCTGTCTACTGCAAGGGCCTTCCCTGCTGGTACCTTTGTTTTTAATGCTGCCTCCATTATTAACGAGTCTGCCATTAAGAGTTCCTGCTTGAGAATCCAGGATGGAGAATTCTCTTCCATGGATTTTAAAGAATTTGAACACACGAGTTCTGCAAGAAATTCAGTCTTATGGGCCTCTGTGAATTTCAATGGCCTCATCTCATAGAGAACAACAGGGATACCCCTCTTTGCAATCTGCCAGGCAGCCTCACTTCCTGCAAGACCACCACCTATTATGGTTATCATATAATAATTGTAACATAGCCTCAGGTTAGTGGCGAAACAGAAGTAGGTTGTGAATATGAAAAAGGCCTTTATTTATAGAAGGGGAGGACTCGGAGATACCCTTCTTATATTTCCGATAATCGAGATATTAAAAAAGAAAGGTTACGATATTACAGCCTCTGGCAACAGAGATTATCTAAGCCTGGCCAGACACCTGGGGTGGGTTGACAGGATTGTATCTGAAAAAGTTGAAGAAGCCTTTGACCTCTCCATCGAGATTGGTATAAATGGTAATCTTTATCCCTTTCCTCAGGAAAGGGAATGGATTGTCGATTATTATTTGAAAAGACTCGGTCTTCAAGGAGTGAGTTATTCAAAGACCCTTCCCTTTAATGAAATAGACCCGATTTTCAAAGGAAAGGTTATTATTCATCCTTCAAGTGGCTCAAGAAAGAAGAACCTTCCACCCTGGCTTTTTCTGAGACTGAAGGAGCTCTATCCTGATGGTATCTTTGTAGCTGGTGAGGCTGATTCATGGATTGAAGAATATGTAAACCCTTTTTATTTTGATAATGACATTATAAAGACTGCCTCAATGCTCAGGGGAGCAAGGCTCTTTATTGGGGCTGATAGTGGTTTGAGCCATCTGAGTGCCTATCTCGGGGTAAAGACAGTAGTGATTTATGGTCCTACAGATCCCCTTGTATGGAGACCAGTAGGAGAAGACATAATCCCTGTAAGGTCTTCTGATTGTCCACCCTGTTTTCCTCATGTATGCGAGGAGAGGCCTTGTCTTAATGAGAGGATTGTTGAAGTCATTGCCGAGAACTTAAGAAACTGGATCAGTGGCGAGTGTAACAGTTGTTGAGCCGGGCCTACATCAGATACTCTGCAAGGTTTATCTTATATTTTGTATAATCCAGTGTCTTTATAATAGACCTGAGAAACCTTCCCTGTTCATCCTTCTCTGAGAGGTCAACAGTCTGGTCAGTCCTTTTGCCTGTGCTGTCCATAATTATCCTCACCTTCGGCCTGTCAGGGAAGACAGGGTTACTCTGATATACTATGCCGAGGTCATTTGTGTTTAGAAGGACAAGAGAGCCAATTGGATAGACACCTACCATGTTGATAAAAAACTTTAAAATCAAAGGGTCCACCTGTGTGCCACTTCTGTCTATAAGTATGCTTAGGGCCTTATCAGGAGGAAGGGGTACCCTTGAATAGACCCTTGAGGAGGTCATGGCATCATACTGGTCAGCGATAGTTACAATCCTTGAATAAAGGTCCTGTTCTCTTTTATTCCTCACAGCTGGATAGCCTGTATAGTTGTAATGAAGATGGTGTTCAAAGGCAACTATGGCAGACCTTATTAGAACAGGATCTGGATTCTTAAGCATAAGCAATGCCTTTACACCCCACTGGGGATGTTTTTTCATTATGAGCCATTCATTTTCTGTAAAGGCTGTTGGTTTATTGAGTATCTCAAGAGGAACTTCCACCTTCCCCATATCATGGAAGAGGGCTGCAAGGCCAAGCTCATTCAATGCCTTTTTGCTAAGCCCGAGCCGCTGTCCGAGGGCTATTGATAGGACGCTTACATTTACAGAGTGGTGATAGGTATATTCGTCGTAATCCTTAATAGCAGTCATACCGAGGAATAGCTGTTCCTCCTCAAGTATAAGGTCAACCATTGATTCTACTATCCTCTTTGCCTTTTTTATATTTACAGCCTCTTTTGCCTTTATCTTGTTCATAATACCTTTAGTGAAGGACACAGCATTAAAATAGGTCTTTTTTACCACCTTTCTCATATCAAGAGCTTCGTCTTCCTTTACCCTTTTTAATCTATCCACTGTTATTGTCTTCAGTCCTTTAAGAGAGTTTTGCATGGTATTAAAGGGGTCTTTCGAAAAGCCTGCTGTAATAAAGGCCTTAACAAAGGTCTTGATCTCCTGAGTCTCTATCCTTTCCTTGAAGACTATGGTGCCCGTATTTCTTTTCTTTAGTTCTCTTGAGAGAAAATCAAAGTTCAGGAGGTGCTCTATGGAATATTTAAGCCTTGTGTCGTTGGCATAAAAGAATTCACCTACAAGGTCAATCTGTAGTACCTTTTCTTCCTTAAGAAAATCATTTATAAGTCCTGTAACCTTATCTATGAGATTTGTAACAGCAACATTATTTATGTCGTGAACCTGAGATGTCCTGAGGAGGATGGCTAAATTACTTATTATATCTATGGCCTTTTTAAGTTCTTCCATTTACCTTTCCATCCTTGTTCCTGAAATTCTCGTAATAGCATTCCTCACATACTCTCTTAATAGAGGATTTCCTGAATCTATGTATTTTTTTAAGATATTTAAATGCTCCTTTGAACCCATTAATCCAAGGGCATAGGCAGCACAGGCCCTCTTTTCAAAGTTTTTTGATCTGTTAAACAGGGTATTTCGCTTTAAGGTCTTAACTAAAAAGTCCGTTACTTCTTCATCCCTCCAGGAGGAGAGAACCTCAAAATATTCCTTCTTTTCTTCTAATGTTCTATGAAGAAAATCCTTTGTATTAATTCTCTGGAGGAGGAGTCTTTTTGCTGCCTCTGTGTGAATACTTCCAAGGGCCCTTACAGTTGCAATCCTTATCTGAGGGTCTGGGTCATTCAGATGATCTTTTAAGATTGTAACAGCCTGGGGTGCCTTGAGCTCGCCAAGGGTTTTTATAACTTCCCGCCTGACCCTCATATCGGGATGTTTTATGGTCTTCAAGAGATACTCTACAGCCCTTCTGTCTCCTATGAGTCTAAGGATGTAAACTATGTTTCTTACCACATACCATCTCTCATCAGAAAGCCCTTTTATAAGGCTCTGCAGATCCCTCCTGCCAAGGAGGGCGAGACCATCAATGATTATCTTTCTCGCCTTTATGGTTTTTAGCTCTCCGAGAACCTCGATTAAGGGTTGTATGGCATTCTTGTCGAGATGCCCAAGATAAGTGAGTATAGTTTTTTCTTCTATTTCTATCCTATCTATTATCTCTCCCAGTGTCTTGATGATTGCGGTAGACCCGGCATGCTCGATTATTTTTTTGAGATGGACTTTTGCTTCCTCGATTATATCTCTGTCATCGATGGCTTTTTTTACCAATTCTATAATATTAATGGCGCTTTCAAAGTCTCCTATCTTAATAGCATATTCAAGAAGGGATTTTGCAATGAATGAAAATTCCTCAAATTCCTTTTTATCTAAACCCTGATATATGATTTCAGATAAGATATACACAAGTTTTGGAAGTTTAGGGTCTGCGTCCTTTTCAAACTCCTTAATCAGGGCTTTCAGGTCTTCTTCTTCCACAGGTACTATCTGGGGAACTCTTGCGGTTTCAGAAGTGAGGGCATCTCTGTAAGCCCTCAAAAGAACTTCCTCTGAAGTAACATTTTCCATCAGGGCCTCTGTTGCCCTCAACTCATATTCTTCATCTTCTGTAAGGGTAGATTCATCAACAATATATTTTATATTCTGAAAATCTCTTTCCCACATAAGGGTAACGATGTCATCATCAACAAGCTCCTTCTCATCGATGGATAGGATCTTTAAAAATTCTTCGAGCTCTTCCTTTCCAAGGTCTTTAAGGAATTTCAATTCCCTTATGCCATCTTTAAAAAAGAAGAGGGCAAGATTGTCACTCTTTTCAGGGTTGTGATATACCTGTTCATCCTGAAATAGGATCTCATACTGTCTTATCTGGAATGCTATATCTCCTGAAGTTTGCTGAAAGGCCCTTTCGAATTTTTCATACATATCATTTACAGCCTTAATGTACATAGGATTGTTTTCAGGATACATCCTTATCAATTTCCGTGTCTTGATAAGGGACTGGAGGAGGTCTTTTATGGTTGATAATTCAGACAAGGATTATCTTCCTCTCTTTTGCAAAATTCTTAATCACCACAAGGGCAAGGTGGAGTCTCTGGAGTCTCATGTTTCTTGTCCTTATAGCCTCTATATCATTATAAGGAAATTTCTCGCCTCTTATAATAGCCTGAACCTTCTGGATTGCCTGAAAAAGGCCTTTTAATGCATCATTGTCAAGGGACTTTAGAAAAATAGGATTTACTGTAATATATCCATCCGATATATCCTTTGCAATAGCCTCAAAGCTTTTACCTCTTATATTAGCCATCTTTTTTCCTCTTTACAAAGATCCTCGATACTAAAATCCCAACCTCATAAAGGAGGATTATAGGGACAGCCATAAGGGTCTGGTTGAAGGCATCTGGAGTTGGTGTAAGGATTGCCGCTACTACAAAGGCGCCAAGGATGGCATACTTTCGTTGCCTTGCCAGTGTCTCCGGTTTCACTATCCCCATCCGTGAGAGAAAGAGGATAATAAGAGGGAGTTCAAAGATTGCTCCAAAGGCAAGGATGAACTTCAGACAGAAATCCACATATTTGCCAACGGATATCATGGGTATTAGATTTTCTGTTTTGTAGGTGAGAAGGAAATTTATAGCAAAAGGAAGTACTATTATAAAGCAGAAAAAGGCTCCAACAAAAAAGAGACCCGATGCACTTATAACAAAGGGTATGATATATCTTCTTTCTTTCGGGAGGAGGCCAGGGGAAACGAATTTCCATAACTGAAAGAAGATGACAGGCAATGAAAGGATAAGACCTGCTATGAGAGATACCTTTAGATGCATCCAGAAGGCCTCAGCAGGTCCAAGGAAGACAAGGCCCTGATTTTTAATGTTGCTTGATTTAATAATTATATATGGTGGTTCCTTTATTACCGATATTGTGTTTTTCATTGGGAACATAAGAAGACGGAATATCTCTTCTGAATAATTAAAACAGAGGATAAAAAAGACTAATAACACCCCAAGGGAGATAAGTATCCTCTTTCTCAACTCAGCAAGGTGTTCTGTAAAAGGCATCTTATGGTCTTCTGTCATCTTTTATCTTTATAGGTCCCTTCTGATTCAGTTTTATCAGGATAGGCATTGTTACTGTCAGAGACTTTATCTTTTTCATCAGTGATTTCTGGAGTCTTTGTTTCGGCCTTTAGTCTTTCTTCCTCCTCTCTTAATTCCCTGTCCACCTGATACTTTGCATCCTCTATAGCCCTTCTGAGGTCTGATAGGCCTTTCCCTATGGTCCTCGATAATTCAGGCAATCTCTTTGGGCCAAAGACAATAAGGGCCACGATAATAATAACTATTATCTCCTGCATTCCTATGTCAAACATTATTCTGCCTCTCTGAGTATCTCTATCCCCTTTAACTCCTCTTCTTTAAATGGAAGAAAACTTATAGAAAAGAAGAATCTGTACTCCGGGGTTCTGTTTTTAAAGTCAGTGCCTATTCCTATTGTGGTATAGATATAATCTGTTGTTTTCAAGCGGTAACCAAATCTTCCCTCTAGGAGGTCAAAAGAATCTCCCCTATGGGGTTTCATGGCATAGATCTCACCAATAATGTCAAAACTATGAGAAGCTGAGAAATCAAAACCACCTGAAATAACTATCTCATCCTTCAGTGAAGATGAGGCAGGTTTTGTGTAAAGGAGATTAAGGTGGCCGGTGACAGGACCTATCCTCTTTGTAATAAATCCACCTGCACCAAATCTACCATCAGAAGATATGAGCTCATCTCCTGTTGGCGGGGATACATAAAACATTGTTGTCAATGATGGTCCATACCTTCCTTCATCCACAAGTCTGTATTTGAATCCAAAAGAGGCATCACCAAATCCATCAGTCTCTTCTTGTGTAACATAAGGTACTGAAAGACCAAACTCTATCTTTTCTGTTATCCCGTAGGCGAGGCTGAGGCGAGTGATATAGTAGTCAGGCTCCACTGATCTTTCGAGACTTAATGAATAAGCTGAATTATCTTTTTTTAAGGTTTCGGCACTGAAGGTAGAAAAGAGTCCATAGGGTGCGATGGGCTGTGGCGGGACATCAAGGGCCAATGCTGAATTTAAAAAAAGGAAAACACTTGTGGCACAAGTAACAGTTGAGGTCAGTAAATATAACAGCTTTAGTGGAGAAAGAAATAACACATGGGAGTAAAGATTATTTAGTCTCATTTTGATAAAAATATCAAAACCTCCCTTCGAGTGTCAACATTTTCATTATCCATTACACCCGTTTAAGAGATGGATGGACTATCTCTCCCCTGTAGGTGTTGAGGCTTGTTCTTATAACAGGGTCATTTATTGCGTTGTTTATATCTTCTGCAATCCTTTTTATATAAGGCAGGGTAGCATTTGTCAATGCAATAGTTGATGTCCTTGGATAAATACCAGGCATGTTCGTAACACAGTAATGGATTATGCTATTCTCAACATAAACAGGCTCTTCATGGGTTGTTGGCCTTGAGGTTTCAGCAATTCCACCCTGATCAATCGAGACATCAACGATTACAGAACCTTCTTTCATAATCTTTAGCATCTCTTTTTTTATTATTACTGGTGTCCTTGCCCCTGGAACGAGAACAGCACCTATAATGATATCAGAATCTTTAAGCTCCTTTAAAAGATTGTATTCATTAAGGACAAGGGTCTTTACCATCCCTGAAAACATTTCATCTATCTTTTTTAGTCTATCAATACCTCTATTGAGGACTGTGACATCCATTCCAAGACCGAGTCCTGTCCTTGCTGCAGAGGTACCAACAACACCAGCCCCTATTATTAATAATTTTGCTGGCTTAATGCCAGGTACACCTGAAAACAGAATCCCTCTTCCTCCATGGTATCTACCAAGATAGAATGCTCCTGCAAGCGGTGCCATCCTCCCTGCTATCTCACTCATTGGAGCGAGAAGGGGTAATGAACCATCTTTTTCAAGGGTTTCGTAGGCAAGGCCTGTTATCTTCTTGCTAAGGAGAAATTCTATAAGGTCTCTATTAGGAGCAAGATGCAGGTAGGTGAAAAGGGCCTGGCCCTCTCTGAAGAGCTCATATTCTTCCTTCAGGGGTTCTTTTACCTTCAGTATAAGTTCAGCCTTCTTGAAAAGAGTTTCTCTATGAACGATATCTGCGTCTGCCTCAAGATATTCTCTGTCTGAAAATCCGCTTCCTTCACCTGCTCCTGACTCAACGAGGATTGTGTGACCTTCTTTTTTTAGTTCTTTTACACCAGAGGGAGTGAGAGAAACCCTGAATTCAGCCTTCTTTATCTCCTTCGGGACTCCGATTATCATATAATAATGATACCATAGTTAAATCTGGAGCGTATAGCCTTGATGGGTGGCGAAAGTAATAGTTGAGGGTAGCGTATAATGAAAAAATTTATTCCTTGTAAAATTATTGCACTGTGGGTCCATTGCACTATAATTGCCTTACTAATGGTTTTCTCTTCTCCCCTTTTATCTATTGCCTTTGATACATATTCATTTACAGGCACAAATAACCTGATTGGTATGTTGAGATATTATGAGGTAAAGGAAAATGAATCTCTTATAGAGATAGCAAGATATTTTGACCTTGGGTACAATGAGATTGTTGATGCAAATCCTTCTATAGATCCATTTGTGCCACCTCCAGGTAAAAAAATAAAGATACCAACTATCTGGATCCTTCCTGCGAAAAGACCTGAAAAAGGTATAGTTATAAATCTATCAGAGATGAGGCTTTATTATTTTTTTAAAAAGAACAAAAAAAATCTCGTTATGACTTTTCCTGTTGGTATAGGGGATGAGGGGGCTGAGACACCACCTGGTGTTTTTAAGATTACAGAGAAGATAGAGTCTCCTTCCTGGAAGGTTCCTGAATCCATAAGAAAGGAGCGACCAGAGCTACCAGCAGTAGTTCCTCCAGGTCCTGACAATCCCCTCGGAAGTCATGCCCTCAGGCTTTCCTGGAGCAGTATACTCATTCATGGAACTGATAAGCCCTGGGGAATTGGAAGAAATGTGAGCCATGGATGTATCAGGCTCTATCCTGAGGATATCGTAAAGCTCTTTTATAAAGTGAGGGTGAATACAACTGTGTATATTGTAAGAGAGCCAATAAAGATTGGAAAAAAGGGCAGGGATATTTATATTGAGGTTCACAATGATAATAAATGGAAGGACAGAAACTATTATGATGAGGCAATCATGATGCTTACAAAGATGAATCTTATCAATTCTGTAGATCTGGCGAAGCTCTATAAGGCTATAAAGGATAAGAGTGGCATACCTCTGAAAATAGGCCATAAATAGGCTGAAGGGGTGAAATATTCACCCCTTCATTCATATTAAATTACTTCTTTTGCTGGAGTTCAAAGGCCTTCTGGGACTTCTTGGCAGCTGTTTCTGCCTTTTCTACTGATGCCTCTGCCTTTTTAGCAGCCTCTTCTGCCCTCTTAGCAGCAGCCTCTGCCTTCTGGGCAGCTGATTCTGCCTTTTCCGCTGATACCTTTGAGGCCTTCAGGGCTTCCTGAGCTACATCCTTTGCCTCTTTTGCCTCTCTTTTTGCTGTTTCTACAGCAGAAGACATGGCATTGATCTTTCCTTCTAAATTGTTCAATCTCTGCTCAATGTCAGCAACCTTTTTTTCAAGGGCATCAATGCGGGATTTCAGAGGATCAACCTCCTGTTTGATAGCCTCTTTCGGGGCACAGGCAAAGGCAAGACCAAGGATAAGGATTGAAATAACATAGGATAAGCTCTTCACTCTTTCACCCCCTTTCTATGAGTTTTTTAAAGTGTATACCGATATATTAAAAAAATCAAGTCCTTCACTACAGGCAGGCTATAGCTTATGCCTGAAGCCTTTAAACTTATGGGTTATTGCATAGAGCATTATTATCACAACAGCAAATATGGCAGTACCTATAGCAGCCTCTTTTGAATATTCCTTTATTAGCTCTTCATTTTCTCCTATAAGATATCCAATGTATGTAAGGACACTTACCCATATACCTGCACCAAGAATTGTATATAAAGAAAATTTAAGCTCATTCATTCCTGCAAGGCCCGCTGGAATGGATATAAGATGTCTTGCAACGGGAAGAAGCCTTCCTGTAAAGACAGATATCTCACCATGTTTGATAAAGAAGTCTTCAATCTTTTTTAGCTTTTTTTCATTTATAAAGACATATCTTCCATATCTAATGAGGAGGGGTCTGCCGAGGTGTCTTGAAAAAAAGTAGTTCACATAAGCACCTGCAAGACTTCCAAGGGTGCCAGCAGCAATAACAGCAAATATATTTAGCTCCTTTTTTGATGCAAGATAACCTGCTGGTGGCATAATCAGCTCACTTGGCAGAGGGATAACTGTACTCTCCATTGCCATGAGGATGAATATACCGGGATAGCCGAGATTACCAATAGTCTTTGTGAGATAGATAAGAAATTTTTCCATACCGAGAATTATACCATATCTATCTCTATGACCTTTATCCTTGAGCTTTTGCCTTTCTTTATGTTTATCCTTGATTTTGCCGTCCTGAAATGTTCTGAAAGGACTTCTATAAGCTCTTCATTTGCCTTTCCTTTTTCAGGTGGCGAGGTTAGATGGACAAGGAGCCCTTCTCCTGTCTCGAAGATCTCTCTCTTCCTTGCACCAGGTTTAACCTTTACAGTAATGGTCTTTTTCATTTCAGGTTCCTGAACCTCATCTCCACCTTTGTCCCTTTCCCGGGTTCACTTTTTACCTCAATAGAGCCTCCAAGCAATCTGACAAGTTCTTCCACTATACTCAGACCTATGCCAAGTCCTTCTGAAGATTCATCTCTGTAAAATCTTTTAAAGATAAAAGGGAGTCTTGAAGGCTCTATGCCCTTGCCCGTGTCGCTTATTATTATGGTGAATCCCTCGTTATTACCTCCTGCACGGATAGTGACGCCACCGCTTTGGGTATATCGGAGGCTATTCTGGATGATATTTCTAATAATAATTGTGAGTTTTTCAGGGTCTGAGCGAACAGGGAGGTTTTCTGCCTTAATATCCAGATAAAGGCCTTTTTTGATAAATTCCTTCTCCACTGGTTCTGTAATATCCCTCAGAAATTTATCCAGAGCTATCTCCTCGGGTTTAATCTTTGTAAATAAAGATGCCTCTGCCCGAACTATCTCCTCCATTCCTTCAGTAAGCCTCTCTAATCTCCTGACCTCCTGTTCCATATTGGATACCGCCTTTTCCGTGTTTATCACTCCGTCCTTCAGGGCCTCTATGTTTGCCTTTAATATGGTAAGAGGGGTTCTGAACTCGTGGGTAAGCTGGCTGGAAAGATGCCTCCTCAATTCATCCTCTCTCTGGAGGCTTTCAGTCAATCTGTTAAAGGACTCGCTGAGGTTTGCCACCTCATCCCTGCCTTTAATATCAATCCGCACTGATAGGTCACCCTCTCTTAATCTCTCAGTGGCATCCTTGAGTTTTCTGAAGGGCCTCGAGATGAGATAACTCAAGAGATAGGCTGTAAAGAGGGATGCAATAGTGACGAATATGATAGAACCACCAAGGAAGAGAATCAGTTTTTCCTTAAAGGCCTCCTCCTTTTCTCTGGCAATTCCCCAGGGGGTGAGGCTCCTTACAATGATCGTTCCTATATTTAATGGCGAAGTAACAACAGGACTCTTTTTACTTTTCCCCTCGTGGGCATGACCATATCCTCCATATAGTTCGATACTTCTTTCTTTATCACTATGACTTTCCTGGTGCTGAAGTAATACCTGGAGGTCTATTGTTTCTTCCATCCTCCTTTTCATCTCAGGATGTAGAAAGGGTAGTATATCCTCTGAAGTCAAAAGCCTATTTCCATATCTATCATAGACCTTTATGTAAAATCCGAGCATAAGACCCCAGTGAAGGGCATCTATGAGGGCCTGTCTGTTCCATCTACCATCTATATAACTCGTCTCTATGGAGGATACGACCCATCCGAGCTGTTCTTCCCTGAGGCTCTTTGAGTAGGCATCGAAATCTCTATAGATAAGCCAGGCAAAAAGGGTATTACTCAAAAGGCCAATGAATATTATTCCTGTAAAGGCAAGGAGGAGTTTATTTTTCATTGTCTTTTATACCTGCAAACTTATATCCAATGCCGTAAAGGGTTTTAATAAAGACTGGATGGGCTGGGTCTTTTTCGATCTTCTGACGGATATTTTTAATGTGGGCATCAACGGTCCTGTCATAACCTTCAAAGTCATATCCAAGGACAGCCCTGATGATCTCCTCACGGGTGAATACCTGTGATGGTCTTCCTGCAAAAAAGGCAAGGATTCTGAATTCTGTATTTGTTAGTGCAACAGGCTTTCCATAGCTTATAACATCATGGGCTTCCAGGTCTATAACAAGACCTCCATTGTTAAAGCTCAATATCTTTGAAGTCCTTGATGTCCTCCTCAGAATTGCCCTGATCCTTGCACTCAATTCCTTTGGTCCAAAGGGTTTAACAACATAGTCGTCTGCACCTGCATCGAGACCTTTTACTTTTTCGTCTTCTGATGATTTTGCAGTAAGCATAAGGATTGGTATGTCATGCTCTTTTTTTATAATAGAACAGAGCTCTTCACCTTCTATGTCAGGCAATATCAGGTCAAGGATAATCAGGTCTGGCCTGTCCTTTCTGATAATTGAAAGGGCATCACTTCCTGTTAAAGAATGGGTAATCCTGAACCCCTCTCTTTCAAGATAGAGCCTCAATATCTCGGCTATCTTTGCCTCATCTTCAACTATGAGTATGTGGCCTTTCATAGTCCAACCAGGGGACTGTCCTTATTCAGCCTGTAGCCTCTGTAATAGATATGGACCTGCTATCAGGACAAGGCCTGTGAGGGCTATACCTGCCAACACATCTACTACATAATGGTATCTCAGATAGACTGTTGAAAATACGAGCATAGTAACAACCAGGGCAAGCCACCAGAAGAGCCCTCTTTCGTGTTTGTATGCTATAACTAAACACAGAAGTGCAATAGCTGTATGACCGCTCGGGAAGGCATCCCTTTTTATACCCTCAAGCCTGTTTAAAAGCTCATGAATAGGTTCCATCAGCAATATTCCTTTTAGCTCCACAGTGTGTAATTCCTTTATATAAAATCTCGGTCCAAGGGCAGGAAAGAGGAGATAACCCACATAGGAAAGATAAAAGCATAGTAGCACCAGAAATAGGGCTTCATTGAATTCCTTTTCTTTTTTGTGAATCTTGAGGGTGATTCCGAGTATCACGGGGATAAAATAATAGGATGTGTAAGCAAGCTGTAATACCTCTGTTAAAAAAGGGTTTACGAATCTCTGGAGGGCAACTGTTGGATAAGTCCCTGTAAGGAGATAATCGAGTTTTAAAAGGATAGGGTCAATATCAACAGGATTTACAGGATGGACTATCCATCCAAGACTGTCAAAGATAAAGACCACACTTATTATAGGCACAAGGAACTCCCTTCCTATGTTATTATTGTCAGAACCCTTAAAAGGCAAGGACCTTCGTGACCAGAAGGGTAGATCAGGGAATCTGACAAACTGAAAGGCTATAATAGAAAGATATAGAGGGACAAGATAGAAAAGCCTCTCTATTCTTTCTCTGAATAGAATAGCTATAGAGAGGAATAAGGCAGCAAAGAATATGGTAAGAATCTCATGGGGTCTCAGCTCTTTTCTTATCATAACTTCTCCAGAATCCTTGCAATCCTCTTTTCCTTCTTTGAAGGTTGTCTCGGATTTCCCTTTTTTCTTATTTCATTCTGAAGATTGTCAATACTTAATTTCTCTATCAATAGATGATTCACTTCTGGCAGGTCCTGATTTTCTTCTTTCTCCTCACTACCTAAAGCCCTTTCAAGGGCCCCTTCAAACTCCTCTGAGCTTATGGGTATGGAGTTATTACTCCATGCCTCCTTCTGGATAAGATGGTCAGAGCTGACAACTACCCACTGAGCACTGGTATTCCTCAAAAAGGAGGATATGAATTCATCTGTTGTCTCTCCTGCCTTAGTGTATATAACCTTTATCCCCGCAGAGCTGATAATATCCCTCTTAAGCCTGTCAGATTTATATCCATCAAATACGAGGATTATCTGGTGGCCCCTTTTATTGCTGTATCTCTTCAGCTTCTCAATGAGCCTGTTCCTCTCCTTTTCGAGGTCTCTATGATAGATGCCCATAAGATTATATCCATCTATAATAATGCGGAGCGGCATCAATTTATTATACAAAACCTTCAGGTATAATAATCCTGTGGAACCTATCCTGATAATTGAGGACGAAAGGTCAATAGCAAGGGTCGTAAAGGCCTATCTCGAGGCAGAGGGCTTCAGGGTTATCCATACAGCTACAGGAAAGGAGGGCCTCGAGAGGCTTTCAAAGGAAAGGCCCCTCCTCATTATCCTTGACCTCATGCTTCCTGATATTTCAGGAGAGGAGATATGTCAGTTCATAAAGGACAGGGATGATATACCTGTTATTATGCTAACAGCAAAATCCTCTGAGGAAGAGAGGATTAAGGGATTCAGTCTTGGAGCTGATGACTATGTTGTTAAACCCTTCAGTCCACGAGAGCTTGTCTTCAGGGTTAAGGCTTTGCTCAAGAGGTATGAAAAGAGGGGGTTGAAAAGTGGAATAATGAGTTTTAATGGAGGCGAGCTTGTTATTGACAGTGACAGTTATGAGGTTAAGAAGGGTGGAAGAACCATTGGGCTCACACCAACAGAATTCAGGGTACTCTATTGCCTCGCAGGATCTCCCAACAGGGTATTTACAAGGGAAGAGCTTGTCCAGAAGGCCCTTGGCTATGAGTTTGAGGGATATGAAAGGAGCATTGATGCCCACATTAAAAATATAAGACAGAAACTCGGTGATGACCCAAAAAGGCCTGAATTCATTCTTACCATTTATGGTGTGGGATATAAGTTCATAGGGAAGAGAGATGCTTAGAGGCCTTTGGTTTAAATTTTTTATTCTTCTTATCAGTGTGTCCCTGATAGCCCTCTCTTCTGCCTTTTTGTTAAGAGAGCTTATGATAAAGGATTTCAGACAGTATCTTGAGGGGACCCTCGAAGACAAGGTCTATCAGATAACAGCAGATTTAGAAGGTGCTTTTGAGAAATATAAAGGATGGAATAAAGATGTGGTAGCAGAAAAGATGGTGCAGGCCTTTCTTTCAGGCCTTGAGCTGAGACTCAGGGATGAAAAGGGAGAGGTGATAATGGATATAGAGAAGGCCTTTGAGGGACTTACCCCTTTGATGAAAAGGAGGGTTTTAGCCCTCTCAGGAGATTGGGCTTACAGGGAAAGCAGTGAGCCCTTTACTCCCTATCCCCTTTTCCTTGGAGGAAGGGAGATAGGCTCCCTCGAGATAAGATTTATGAAGACCATGAGGGAAGAAAGATTTGTCCAGAGGTCAAATATCCTCCTTCTTATCGCCCTTGCCTGTCTTGGAGGTCTATCTGTCATTTTAAGCATTATTCTTTCAAGAAGATTAACAGCACCAATAAAGGCCCTTTCAAAGGCAGCAGAATCCCTGAAGAAGGGTAATTACAGTGTAAAGGTACCAGTTAGTGGCAAAGACGAGATAGCATCCCTTTCAGAGGCCTTTAACAGTATGGTCAGGGCCCTCGAGATTCAGGAGAATTTAAGGAAAACACTTATATCAAATGTTGCCCATGAACTCAGGACACCCCTTGGGGCAATCAGGGGAAGCCTTGAGGCAATGATGGATGGTCTTATTCCTCCTGACAACAAAGAGCTCGAGTTTCTCTATGAAGAGGTTCAGAGATTAAGCAGGATAGTTGAGGGTATAGAAGAACTTACCAGAGCCCAGATGAGTTCCCTCAATCTGAAAAGAGAAAATATTCTTCTCAAGCCCTTTCTCGAGGAGATTATTAATCTTTACAGAAAGGGCCCTGATAGTAAAAATATATCAATGGAGCTCTCCATGGATGATAATATGACCATTTATGCTGACCCTGAAAGACTGAGCCAGATTATTGTGAATCTCTTGAGTAATTCCATTAAGGCTGTAAAGGGAAATGGAAGGATATGGATAAAGGCAGGAACACTGTTTTCTCCAGTGAATTCAAAAAGAGAGATATTTATGGAATTTGGTGATACAGGATGTGGCATTAAAGAGGATGAATTACCCTTTATATTTGAGAGATTCTACAGGAGGTTCAATGAAGGACTTGGCATTGGTCTTTCTATTGTAAAAGAGCTTGTGGAGGCCCACGGAGGAAGGATAGAGGTTAAGAGTGAATATGGTAAAGGAACGACCTTTATGCTCTATTTCCCTGCCAGTGACCTTCACAATTCTTCATAATATCTTCTTCAGCTCTTCACAATCTTCTGGTATCCTGAAGTCAGGATAAAAGAAGAAAGGAGGTGAGGAAGATGAAGAAGATAGGGTTTTTAGTCCTGGCAGGTCTATTGCTCCTTGGTCTCGGAGCTACTGTTTATGCCAGAGGGCCCTGGGCAGATTGCATGTGTGGAGATTTAGACATGAAGGGTGTAGATATTGAAAAGGTAAAACAGTTCCAGAAAGAGACCCTTTCATTGAGAGACGAGCTCCACATTAAGAGACTTGAGCTCAGGGCTGAGTATGGAAAGGACAAGCCAGACCTCGACAGGATTGCCCAGCTCAGGAAGGATATAATTGACCTGCAGACAAAGATTCAGAAGATTGCCACTAAGTATAACCTTCCAGCCCGGGGCGGTTGCGGAAGGCCGGGAGGAGCAATGCATCATGGCAGAGGAATGGGCATGAGGTGTGGATGTTCAATGGGCGGTGAAGTAGCAGTGCCTGATGGAGAATAAGAAACCTGCGGGGAGGGGGGAACTCCTATCCGCAACTGTTACTACTGTCCAAAACAAATTGAAAGGGGCTTTAAAAATAGGCATAAGGCCTTAAATAGGCTTAAGGCTGAAGGCTTTAGGCTGAAGTAAGCGTAGAGCGTATAGCGGGTAGCGAACAGAATAGAGATTTACTCCCTACACGCTATACGCTATTCGCTACACGCTATAACCTAATCCCTATGGCCTTCAGCCTTATGCCCATTAAAAACTTTATTTTGAACAGTTGTGACAAATGGTTTATATATGAACAGGGTGTTTATAGGGTTTTTTATTTTAATACAATTACTTTTTTCTTCTTCCATTAATCTCATGGCAGGAGAATACCGATACTCTCCTGACACTTCTGGAATGTCCTGTCCGAACTGCCCATTAAATCCCAGACCTCCCTATGGAGGCTTCTGTCCAAAAAAAGGTGTTTATGGAGAAAAGCGGCCTGTTAAGAGCCCTGAAGAGGCCTTAAGGCTTGTAAGGGAGTATTTCTCATCAGTAGCAAAAGTGAATGAAGGGGAGGGTCTTGAATTCATATTCCTGAAGGAGAGGAAATGGTTCTTCGTTATTGAGGTCAGAAGAAAGAATGAACTCCTTGATATTTTAATACTTGACAGACGAACAGGAAGGATAAGGTCGATATATTAGGCCCTAAGACAGTCTATCTTCAGCCTATGCCCTGAATCTGTTATAATTATGCATGATAAAAAGGACCTTTGTTATCAGTATCTTAATAATCATTTTTATATTTGGTGGTAGTGCTGTTACCGCCTTTTTCAGTCTTGGCAACCTCAGCAACGAGATGAAGGAAATAAGCACTGCTGAGGAGAGCCTTCTTCAACGCCAGAGACTGAATGAGTATGTAATAAGACTTCAGAACATTGAGTTAAATGGTGAGTCCCTTCAGACAATCACGAGGAATATTGAGGGGTTTATTGCAGGATGCCTTGAGTGTCACAACAAGGACCGAGAACAGAGGGATCAGCATCTTGAGGGTGCCCTTTTTGTGATTAATAGATTATCCATTATGAATTCAAGGCTGAGGGAGATATCAGATGACAGGAAGATATATCCTCCAGAGGTGAAGATTCTCTTTAAAAAGATGGATGAACTTACAACCGATGCCCTCGTAAAGGGCAGAAACCTTATGAATAGCAGGGTTCAAAAGGGTGTCCTTGCCCTGAGATTTGTTAATATCCTTACAGTTTTTCTTATCTTTGCTGGAGGTCTCCTTCTTGTTGGTGTATTTATCCTTGTAAGAAACTCTCTCAATAAGAATATATTTTCGATAATAAAGGCCTCTGAGGAGATAGCAAAAGGAAGGTCTGTGGCAGAGGTGGACTTCAGCAAGGATTTTGAGCCTGTGAGGAGGGCCTTTTTAAAACTTCAGGAAGACCTCAAGAAAAAAGAGGAGGAGATAAGGACAATTGCAAACAGGGCTGCTCAGGCAGAGAAGCTTACAGCCCTTGGTGAGCTTGTAGCAGGTGTTAGCCATGAATTGAATAATCCCCTCCAGATAATTGTGGGTTATACTGAGATGATTATGACAGACAATTCAGTTCCAGAGCACCTGAGGACTATATCATCAAGGATATATGATTCTGCCCTCAGGGCATCAAGGATAGTGAGGAACCTGAGGGAGTTTGCGAGGCAGAGGGAGGCGATAAGGGAGCCCGTTGACCTCAGGCAGGTTGTGGATAAGGTCATTGAGCTCCTTGATTATGAATTTACTCAATCAGGTATTAAGATTTTAAAGGATTACGAAGATATTCCTCCTGTAATGGCAGACTCTGCTCAGCTCCAGCAGGTAGTGCTTAATCTCTTCAAGAATGCCCATGATGCCATTGTTGAGACAGGAAGGGGTGAGGGCACATTAAAGGTTTCTCTGAGAAAAGGTGATGGTCTTGTTATTTTTGAGGTCTCTGATGACGGGATAGGCATTCCAGAGGAGCTCATTAACAGGATCTTTGAGCCTTTTTTCACAACAAAGCCTGTTGGCAAGGGAACTGGTCTTGGTTTGTCTATCACCTATGGGATAATAAAGGCCCACAATGGGAATATATCTGTAAAAAGCAAACATGGAGAGGGCACTACCTTTACGATAGAGCTTCCTGTCTCCTGAACCCCTTCACCTTTTCATACCATTTATGATATTTTTAAATACTATGAACGGACGCATACCAATGACAAAAGAGGGTTACGAGAAACTCAAGGAGGAGCTCGATAGGCTCCTTAAGATTGAGAGGCCAAAGAATATCCGTGAGATAGAAGAGGCCCGTGCCCATGGAGACCTCTCTGAAAATGCTGAATATCATGCAGCAAAAGAGAAGCAGTCTTTTATTGAGGCCAGGATAAGGGAGCTTCAGGCAAAGCTCTCTATGGCTGAGGTGATTGACCCATCAAGGATAAATACCTCAAAGGTAGCCTTTGGAGCCAGAGTTAAGGTGATAGATATTGAGGCTCAGGAGGAATATGTTTTTCATCTTGTTGGTTCTGATGAGGCAGATGTAAAAAATGGAAAGATCTCCGTTACAAGTCCTGTTGGCAGGGCCCTTATTGGAAAGGAGGTTGGTGACAGGGTTGTTATAAAGGCTCCATCAAGGACAATTGAATACGAGATAATTGAGATCTCCTATCAATGAATTCCCAGCACTGTTACCCGCACCAACCACCGTTCCCTCGCCACCAGATATTTTTCACCTCCGTTATCTTAGAGAATACACCATTAACACATGAGATATTTAAGCTCACCATTAAGCCTCACTCTGAGATAAAGCCTCCCCTTCCAGGCCAGTTTTTTATGCTACAGGTTGGAGAGGGTTTTGACCCCCTGTTGAAGAGACCTTTCAGTTTATATGATATAAACAGCCCAGAGCTACAATTTCTATACAGGATTCGTGGAAGAGGCACTGCTATGCTTTCCCAAAAAAGGGCAGGGCAGATAATCTCTATTACAGGACCTTTCGGAAGGCCCTATCCTGAGCCAGAGAAGACCGAAAAGGTCTTGATAGTTGCTGGTGGAATGGGTATTGCCTCTCTGAATTATCTGGTTAAAGGCCTTCTTGAAAAGGGGCACACTCTAAGACTCCTCTATGGAGCCAGAACCAGAGAGGAGGCCAGTTTAATAAATATAAACTCAGAGAGACTTATCAAAGTCATTTCAACAGATGATGGCTCTTTGGGGAAAAAGGCTACCGTAGTTGAGCTTTTGGAGGATACAATCAAAGAAGACCTGCCTGATGTAATCTATGCCTGTGGTCCTCAGGCTGTGCTCAGGGCAGTGGATCAGAAGGCAAAGGCCCTTGGGATTAAAGCCTTTCTTTCAGTAGAGGAGCGGATGGCCTGCGGAATTGGTGTGTGTCTTGGATGTGTAATAAAGACAGAGGGTGGATACAGGAGGGTCTGTAGAGAAGGACCTGTATTCAGAGAGGGAGAGATTATATGGTAAACCTATCTGTAAAGATAGGTCACCTTACTCTAAAAGCACCTGTCATAACAGCATCGGGCACCTTCGGATACGGAGAGGAATTTTCAGAGATAGCTGACCTTAAAAGGCTCGGTGCGATTACCCTTAAGGGTTTATCCCTTCTTCCAAGGGAGGGAAATCCACCTCCGAGGATATGGGAGACACCCTGTGGCATCCTTAATTCCATAGGCCTTGAGAATGTGGGACTTGAGAGGTTTCTTAAAGAAAAACTTCCTTTCATTAAAAAGCTCAATGTGCCTGTTATAGCAAATATCCTCGGAAATACTGTTGAGGAATATGTAGAGCTTGCGAAGAACCTTGATGGTGAAGTGGAGGCCCTTGAGCTTAATGTATCGTGTCCAAATGTGAAAAAAGGTGGTATCTTCTTCGGCACAGACAGGTTTGCCCTTGGTGAGCTTATCAGTGCTGTGAAAAGAGTTACAAAAAAGAGTCTTCTCATAACAAAGCTCTCTCCACAGGTTGAGATAAGGGAATTTTCGAGGATAGTTGAGGATGCAGGTTCTGATGCCCTTTCCCTGATAAATACAGTTCCAGGGATGGCAGTAGATATTGAGCGGAGGAGGCCTGTATTTAAAAATATCATTGCTGGTCTTTCAGGTCCTGCCATAAAACCCATTGCCCTGAGGTGCGTCTGGGAGGCTGTTCAGACAGTGAAGATACCTGTTATAGGAATGGGTGGGATAATGACAGCAGAGGATTGCCTTGAGTTTCTTATTGTTGGTGCGAGGGCAATCGAGGTCGGAACTGCCAGCTTTATTGACCCCCTTTCAGCATGGAAGATAATTGATGGTCTGGAGGAACACCTTAAAAAGAGAGGTATTCAGGATATAAACACCATAATCAAAAGCCTTGAGTTATGATTATCACCCTTACCACAGACTTTGGCACTCGAGACACCTTTGTTGCTGAGCTCAAGGCAGTAATACTTTCCATTAATCCTTCTGTTACTATTGTGGATATTACCCATGAGATCGAACCATACAATATCCTTGAGGCAGCAATCAAACTCGGTTCAGCTACCAGGTATTTCCCTTCTGGCACAATTCATATAGGTGTTGTGGACCCCGGAGTGGGCTCTTCGAGAAGACCCCTGATTATAAAAACAGATAGGGCCTTTTATGTGGGTCCAGATAATGGAATATTCAGCCTCGCAGTAAAGGGCCAGGAAGTTCAAGGTATATATGAGATTATTCATGATAAATCTATTGGCCCTACCTTTCACGGAAGGGACCTTTTCGCTCCTGTTGCTGCTCGATTGTCCCTTGGAGAAGAGGCAGGTATTCTTGGGAGAAAGGTGGAGGATTTTTTGAAACTCCCTGTTTCAGAACCAGTGATTGATAAAAATAGGATAAGAGGAGAGGTTATAATAATAGATAGATTTGGCAATGCTATTACGAATATCAGGCTTGAAGACCTGTTTCGAAAGGAGGGCTCAAAGGTTGGGGCAACATACAGGATCTTCAGTGTGAATGTCAGAGGTCATAAACTCAAGGTCTTTCAACATTACAAAGAGGCAGAAAGGCATAAGGCAGGTGCCCTCATAAACAGTTCTGGATATCTTGAGATATTTCAATACATGGGAAGTGCAGTAGAAGAACTTGGGCTTAAGAGAGGTGATACCGTGGAGGTGAATATTGAAGAATAGATATGAGAAGGATAAACTTCTACTACAAACCAGGTTGCTGGTTCTGTGACCAGGCAGAGGAGATGCTGAATGGTTTGAAGGATAAATATGCCCTTGAGATTAACAAAATAGATATTACAAAAGACGATGAGCTCTATGAACTTTACAGATTTGACATCCCCGTCCTCGAATTTGAAGACGGTTCAGTACTTCATGGAAGGATAAAAAAGAAGGACCTTCTCGAAAAGATAACAATAGAGAAATCAGGGTCTTGTAAGGATAAAATAAATGGAAAATAAACACAGTATAAAGTTAAAAGTTTATTATGAAGACACAGATGCAGGCGGTGTTGTCTATTATGCAAATTACCTCAGATATCTTGAAAGGGCAAGGATGGAATTCCTTTATGAAAAGGGGATTGATGTAATAGATTATCATAACAGGGGAATCTTCTTTGTTGTTACGAATCTCGAGATTGCCTATAAAAAGTCAGCAAGGCTTGGAGACCAACTTACAGTAACTACAGAGATTGTCGAGCTTCGGAATGCAAGCCTCAGGCTGAAAAATCAGATACTCAGACCTGGTGGCGAAGGTAACAGTGGAGAAGAGCTTATAGTAGAGGCCTTCATAACCCTTGCATGTGTTGAGAATGGCAGACTCAGAAGGCTTCCTGATGAATTTAAAAACCTTGTATAGATATGCAACTCACAGAGTCCACCTTTGAAGACCATCTCTGGCAGTTTCTCAACAGCCTTTCTATTGACTTGAGGAACCTTAAATTCATTGATCCCTATGGCATGATCGGGCTTATAGAGATAGGGGAGGCCCTCAGAAATTCTGGAGATATCAAGACCCTCTATCTACCTCCTGATGGAGAGACTATCAAATACCTTGAAAGGATGGACTTCTTCAGGTATGCCCCTCATATTTTCAGGCTCGAGCCTCTTTATGTAGATATTATCAAATACAGGAGGAGGACCCACTCAGATGTCCTTCTTGAGATTACACCCATTGAGAAATCCGATGACATCCACTTTATTGTTGGGAGGGTAAAGTCCCGTGCTGATATGATTCTCAGAAGACATCTTCACTACAACGAGAAGGTTATTAATGGATTTATTGTGGCCCTTTCAGAGGTCTGCCAGAATATAATCGAACATAGTGGTTCTAAGGGATATGTAGGAATTCAGAAATATTTTTTCCAGAATCTTGGCAAAAATGTTGTCAAGATTGCTGTCTCTGATACAGGTATTGGCTTCAAAGGCTCCCTATCCCAGAGGTTTTCCCTTAAAGATGACCTCGATGCTATAGAGAAGGCCCTCCTTGAGGGTGCCTCAAGATATGCTGATGAAGGAAGAGGACATGGCCTTGCTGCTGTAAGGAGATTTGTCAAAGAATGGGATGGAAAGCTATCGATTCGTTCAGGAACTGCAAGGCTTTCGATACTGCCATCGTGGTCAAAAGGGAAGGAAATGGAGAGGGGATTAACATTCTTCCCTGGCTCCCAGATAAGCATAATGCTGCCAGAACTGAAGACTTGCCTGTAGCCTATCCTTCAGCAAAAAGTTTTCCCTTGACAAAATATAATAAAATGTGATTCAATTGAAGTAGTTGAAAATGCTTATCCATAACGAAGACATAAAGGAGCTTGTTGCTGAGATTCCAGAGGGTCACAGACATATCAGGACAAGATTGGTCCTTCAGGATGGCACAGAGCTAATATTTCAGGAGGCAACTATTGCAAACCTTGCGCGGGCCTATATAACAGTGAAGACCCATCCTGTAATTAAAAGGGTTGTCCTTAAAGGAAAAAGGCTTGACACAAGAAAAGAAGGCTATGCGCAATGGCAACTTGTGGAGGAGTAGGATTAAATGTTTAAGCTATTGCCCATAGAGCGAAGGTCAGAGGTTTTAAAGAGGTCTGTCTTTGGATGCCTGAGGGATGTGCCATCAATTAATATAACAAAGGGATGTATCCACTCCTGTGTCTATTGTTATGCAAAAGGATTTCCAGAGGCACCACCAGAAGGAGAGGTTCATATATATAAAAATCTTCCTGAGATACTTGAGAGAGAGCTTTCAAGAAAGAAGAGATTGCCTGCATGGATATCCTTCAGCACAGCCTCTGATGCCTTTCAGGATATAGACGAGGTTCTGGATATTACTTATTCCTGCATGAAGTTAGCCCTTGAAAGAGGTATCGGTATATCATTCCTCACAAAGGGTTATATCCCTGAGGAATTCATAGGAATTTTTAAGAGATATTCTAAAATGGTAAAGGCAAGGATAGGGATTGTATCTTTGGATGAAGGATATAAAAGGCTCTTCGAGCCCTTTACAGCAAGCCCTTTAAAAAGGCTTGAAAACATAAAGGCACTTATAAAGGCCGGGATTGAAGTCTCTGTGAGGATAGACCCGGTGATTCCATCTATAACTGATTCAGAAAGGGATATTGAGAACCTTTTGAAGGAGCTTTATAAAACAGGAGTAAAAGAGGTATCTGTGAGTTCCCTCGTTATGAGACCTTCAATAATGGATACCTTTAAAAAACTTCACAACCAGATATTCTGGAGGATTATGAAACTTTACAGAGGTGAGCCCTGGCAGAGGGTGATTACCTCAGCCCGAACAAGGCTCTTACCCCTGGAGCTCCGAAAAACAATCTACAGAAGGTTTAGAGAAATAGGCAGTAGATACGGTCTTAATATTAGGCTCTGTGGATGCAAGAATCCAGACCTCCCATGGGAGTTCTGCAGTCCCTGGGTTGAGGATGCTGAAATTAAGAAACAGCTCTTATTGTTTGGTGAAGAAAATAACAATTTCAGGAGCTATAATGGTCATTCTTAGAGGGCATCATCTTATATGTATAAATTTTTTCAGTGGAAAAGGATATGACGAGGTCTTTGTGGATAATCTAAAAGGGATTATGAAAGGGATTGATACAGAAGTGATAAGGATAACTGAAGGTCCTGATGATGTCTGCAAGAGTTGTCCCATCTCAAGGGCAACAGGTGTCTTTATGATGAGGAAGCAGAAGAAGAGGTAAGAGAAATGGACAGCAAGGCCCTGCAATTGCTAAATATTAAAGCAAGGGAAATTAGCTGGAGGGAGATAAAAGATCAGATCCCTTTGATTTTTTCTGAGTGGTATAAGAGTTATTGCCTTCAGTGCGACTGGCTAAGGGTGTGTAATGAAAATGAATTATTTAAAAGCCCGAAGGAGGTGTTGTGAGGTAATGTTTTTGTATTTGATTCAGCATGGAGAGGCAAAAAGCGAAAAGGAGGACCCTGAAAGGGGACTTACAGATAGGGGCATTGAGGATGTAAAAAGGGTTGCTCAGTTCCTCAGTGCTATAAATCTCTCCATTTCCAGGATATTCCATAGTGGAAAGAAGAGGGCATTACAGACTGCTGAACTCTATGCAGAATATCTTAAACCAGCAAGAGGACTCGCTATGGCAGAAGGCCTTGCTCCCCTTGATGATCCTCATATCTGGTCTGAGAAACTTCGCTCCATTTACGAGGATATAGCCCTTGTTGGCCATCTGCCCCATTTGGAAAGACTCAGCTCATTGCTTTTGTGTGGCGATGCAGGAAAGAAGATAATAAACTTCAGGATGGGAGGGATTGTTTGTCTCAAAAGGGCAGATAATATCTGGTCTATTGAATGGGCAGTCGTGCCCGATGTCATAAGGTGAGAGATTAAAAGGAGAAAGGGATGATTAAACTCAAAAAAATTGAACAGGCAATAGTGGAAGATAAGCTTAGCGGGATGTCTGATATAGAAATTGGGAAAAAATATAAGATCACATATCGGCAACTCGAAGACATTTTAAGAAAAGCAACAGGAGTAAGTATAAGCTCATTAAAGAAAGAGAAGGAGGTCAAAAAACTTGCTCCAAAGGATTTTAAAGAAGAGACAACTACTGTATGGAGTTTTAAAAGCCGTGGCGATTGGGCAACCCATAGTGGTGAATATAGAGGAAACTGGTCACCTTATATCCCGAGAAATGTAATTCTTAAATACTCAAAACCTGGAGAGCTTGTTTTAGATTATTTCTGCGGTGCTGGTACTACCGCAGTAGAAGCAAAGCTCCTTGGAAGAAGATGTATAGCCCTTGATATAAATGATAGGGCTATAGAACTGGCAAGGGAAAATATTGATTTTAAAATACCATGTCATGAGTCTTTAATAATCTATGAGCCAGAATTATTCGTTGGTGATGCAAGGGATCTATCATTTCTAAAAGATAATTCAGTTGACCTGATCTGCGCCCATCCACCCTATGCAGATATTATCCATTATACAAATCATAAAGAAGGGGATTTATCTTTTCTTGGCATCAACGATTTTTTAAAAGAAATGAAAAAGGTCGCTCATGAGAGTTTCAGAGTTCTCAAGCCGGGTAGACAATGTGCCATATTGATTGGAGATATGAGAAGGCACAAGCATGTAGTTCCACTGGGATTCAAACTTATAAATGTCTATCTTGATGCTGGTTTTAAGCTCAAAGAATTGGTAATAAAAAGGCAACATAATTGCAAAACTACGGGGTTCTGGTATAAAAATAGTATTAAGTATAATTTCCTTCTCCTCGCTCACGAATACCTGCCTATATTTGAGAAACCAATTTATGGATCATCTTGCCTGAGCGAGCAAGCCAAATTGTATCAGGAATTGCCAACCCTGAGCAAAAAAGAACCATTTAAGGGAAAAGTAAGTGAACTTGAGACAACCACTGTATGGATTTTTTCTGAAGATAAATTGGACCTATCCTCAGAAAAAAATATCATTAAGAGATATGCACCAACTGGAAAGTACAGGCTTATTGAGCTTACATTAAAGGATGAGGGCAAACAATGTACTGCAAGCTTACCTTTAGATACTATACAACTTTTATTTATTAAATCTCCATGCCTTGAGTTTAACGGTTTGAGTTATGAATTTGTTGATATATATCTTAAATATTTAAAGACATTTGTCACAAATGCTATTCGTAGTATAAAAAGAGATGGATATTGTGTGATTCAAACAAGAGATATTCGAGTAAAGGGGTATGTTGAACCAATGGCTAAATATATAGTTGATATGTTTGAAGATATGCCTGAATTATTTTTAAAAGAGATCATAGTAGTATCAAAGGAAAATCATAAAGTGCAAGAATCGTTCGCCAACTTAGAAATTACACACCAATATTTATTAGTTTACAGGAGGCTGTAGTAATGAATGAAAATGACTTGAGAGAATTTATGACCTTTAAAAAGAATGGCAAAAAGATATCGCCTCTTTTTGTTTCTACAATTAATGACAAGTTCATCGTTGCCGTTTATCAAGGAACTATAAGTGACTACGATATCTTAATCAAATATCGCCAGAAGGAAGGTAAGAAATGGTCAAATATAAGGACACCCAAGCATATTCATTGGGCTGTAGATATCTTAATAAAAATGCATTCTGATAAGGAAAAGACTCAGCAATTTTTAGATTTTTTAATAGAATGCTGGGAAAAAACTAAGCCGATTAGATCGCATGAAGAAAGAAAAAGAATTCTGAGCATAGAGCACCTATTGGAGTCGAGTCGTCAGGAAATCGAAGAATACGAGGAGTTGGGGAAGAGGGGGGAGTACAGTATCAAATTTTTAATACTCTTAGCTAAGCTTTTAATGCTTCAAGAAAAAACCAATTTAGAAACTGCATATATGTTTAAAAAGTTATTAGAGGCCCTTAAATCAGGTGAAGATATTTTTAAAATTGTCTCAATTGCTTCACATACAAGGGGTAGAAAAAGATATTAATAAATTTGTTTAGGAGGCCAAGATGATAGAAATTCTTCTTTTGCTCCTTATTATCCTTGTTGCATGTCTTGTTGTGCTTTTCCTTGTAAGGAATCCCTACAGGTTCGCAAAGGAGAGCTGTGAAAAGCTTGAAGAGATTGGGACTGCCCTTTCAAATGTAAAGGCATTACAGGAAAGGATGGAGCAGGGATTCCGGGAGGACTTCAAGCAGAACAGGGAAGAACTGAGCAGTTCAATCCGTTCTTTTAATGAAACCCTCTTGCAACAGCTCAAGACCATGGCAGACATTCAGAAGGATCAGCTTGAGGTATTCTCAAGACAGTTACTTACTTTAACTCAATCCAATGAACAGAGACTTGACAGGATGAGGGAAACTGTAGAGGAGAGATTAAGGAGTCTTCAGGAGGAGAATACAAAAAAACTTGACCAGATGCGAGAGCTTGTTGATAAAGAACTCCATGCTACCCTTGAAAAGAGGCTCGGTGAGTCTTTCAGGCTCGTAAGTGAAAGGCTTGAGCAGGTGCACAAAGGGCTTGGTGAGATGCAGGCCCTTGCCTCCAGTGTGGGAGATCTGAAAAAAGTCCTTTCTAATGTAAAGACAAAAGGTATTTTGGGCGAAATCCAGCTGGGCGCTCTTCTTGAGCAGATCCTCACTCCTGAACAATATGTCAAGAATTTCATAACAAAGAGGGGAAGTAATGAAAGGGTTGAGTTTGCTATAAAACTTCCGGGTAAAGATGATAGTGGTAGGTATGTCTATCTTCCTATTGATGCAAAATTTCATGAAGCTGATTATAACAGGTTGCTTGAGGCTTACGAGAGAGGAGATCATGAAATAATAGAAGACGCAGCTAAACAGCTTGAACAGAAGATTAGATTGAGTGCTAAAGAGATAAGTGAGAAATATCTCGACCCTCCTCATACTACTGATTTTGCCATAATGTTTTTGCCTGTTGAAGGGCTTTATGCAGAGGTTCTGAGAAGGCCAGGGCTTTTTGAGGCCCTCCAGAGGGAATACAGGGTTACCATTACTGGTCCGACAACCCTATCAGCATTCCTCAACAGCCTCCAGATGGGCTTCAGGACACTGGCAATTGAGAAGCGGTCAAGCGAGATATGGGAGCTCCTTGGAGCTGTAAAGACAGAGTTTACAAAATTCGGTGACCTCCTTGATAAGACCCATAAGAAGCTTCTTGAGGCAAGTAACACTATTGAAGATGCAGCAAAAAGGTCTAGAAGTATTGAGAGGAGATTACGGAGCGTTCAGCAGATATCTTATGACAAGGCATCAGAGCTTCTGAGGCTTGATGAATGAAGACCTATGACCTTTATAAACTCTTAAAGGAAGAACTCAAAAACGGTTCCTCTGACCTTGTCACGAGGCAGTCAGGTCAGGTGATAAGGGAGAGGATAGAGAGGGATATTATGAGAGAGGCAGAGGGTGAGGTAATAGCCCTTGATTTCTCAAAGATAGGGATTATCGATTATTCCTGCGCAGATGAGATTGTGGCAAAACTCATCTCCAGACTTATTAATGGTGAGTATGGCAACAGATACATCGTCCTTAAAGGTCTCAGCGATCTCCAGAAGGAGAACATCGAGGTTGCACTTGAGAGAAAGGGCCTTTCCTGCCTTGCTCTATTAAGGAATAACAGATACCTGATAATAGGTGAGCTAAATAATTATCTCAAGGAGACCTTTGAATTAATTTATGAGAGAAAAAAGATCACTGCAAAGGAGCTTTCAAAACTCCTCAGGCTCGAGCTTAATACAGCAGCTACGAGACTCCTCAATCTTTTTAAAAAGAGACTCATAACCAGAACAGATGAGCAGACACCTGATGGAAAGGTCTGGGTTTACAGGAGGCTTTTATGAGTTTCCTTATTTCTGATAGAGATATGGAATTTCCCCATTATGTGGTCCTGAAGGCCTCTGCTGGCGCAGGAAAGACAAGGGCCCTCACGAACAGATATGTCCAGTTTTTGCTTTCTGAGAAAATCCCAAACAATAAATTAAAAAACATCCTTGCTATTACCTTCTCGAATAATGCTGCCCAAGAGATGAAAGAGAGGATTCTTAAGGTACTCAAGAAACTTTATCAGAAGGATCAAGAGACCATTAAAGACTTCAGCACCCTCCTTAATATTGATCAAGAGAAGCTATCTCTTAAGGCAGAAGAGGCAATCGAAGAGATACTTAATAACTATTCTGACTTTCAGGTTAAGACTATAGATAGCTTCATGACAACACTCTTTAAGGCCTCATCTCCAGACTTTGGTTATACACCTGACTTCGAGATCATAATGAACAATAACGAGGTACTCACTTATGCCTTTGAGCTCTTCATGAGGGATGCAAAAGAAGGTTCCATGGTCCTTAATAATCTCATCGAGACTGTTGAGCGAATATCGATGTCTAAGAGTGGCAACTCTGCATATATGTGGGATGCATCCAAGGAAATCCTTATGACCTTTAAGAACCTTTATGGGAAAGAGAGCTCTACATTAAAAATATTCACCTTTGATGATTCTTTATTACAAAGGAAGAAAGAAATGGAGGATAAACTCAGAAATATAATGAAAGAGATTATCTATCGTGTGGATAATTCAAGCCTCCAGAGAAATAGAAGCTGTAAGATACTTGATAAATTCCCCGAGATATTAGATAAAGGGGATTTTCATGTTCTGGTAAATTGTGGATTAGACCGCTGTCCTGTAAATATACCCAGAGGAAAAGGTCAAGCTGTGGTTTCACAATATGAATATATCTGTGGACTGTGGGAAGAATTTAAGAAGATTGTAGAAGAATATACAGAGCTATACTCAAATATCTACTATCTTCCATATTATGGAATCTACCGTGATTTTAAAGAGAAACTCCAGAGGGTAAAACTCAGGGAGGGCAAGGTCTTTATAGAGGATATAACAAGGCTCATTGCAAGCTTTTTAAGTAATATGGTTCCAGATATATACTTCAGGCTTTCAGAGAGGATATACCATTTTCTTATAGATGAATTCCAGGATACCTCTCAACTTCAGTGGCACAATCTCTATCCTTTAATAGAGAATAGCCTATCAATAAACGGAAGCCTTTTTGTGGTTGGTGATACAAAGCAGGCTATATATACCTTCAGGAATGCTGATTACAGGATAATGAAAGAACTCGAAAGTACCAATCTATTTCCAGGTGCAAAAAAGATTGTATCAGAACTTGATATAAATTACAGAAGTGGTGGGAGGATTGTTGAGTTTGTTGAAGAGGTATTTAAAAGAAGGCTCAAGGAAAAAGAACAATACAGAGATGCCAGGAGGAGTGGTCTTATAGATTTTAGACAAGAGCCTTTGAGTGAAAAGAGAAATAAAGGATATGTGGAACTCAAGGAGATATCAGAATCCCCTAAGACTTCTGATGACCTCATGGCGAAAGAAGCAGTTGAGGAAAAGGTATACCTCCTTGATATAATCAAGGATTTAAGAAAGAGAGGTTATAGCTATAGTGATATAGCAGTCCTGAGTTATGATAATCAGTCAATAACAAAACTAAGTCAGTGGCTGAATGAAAATAATATCGAGATAATCTCCTATAGCAGTCTCGATGTTAGAAAGAGAAAGACCTCTGATGAGCTTCTTGCCCTTTTGAGATTCCTCGACTCTCCTACAGACGATTTCTCTTTCTCTCTGTTTCTGAAAGGCAATATCTATTTAAATTATCTAAAATTCCTTCAGCCTTCAGCCTCAGGTGGCGAGGTAAGAGTAAGCCCTCAGCCTGACACAGTGCGACAGTGCGTCTTTGGCCCGTCTGATATTGATCAGTTCCTAATAAAATACCGTGATTCAGAAGAACCTCTTTATAAGACCTTTAGAGAAGAGTATCCTCAAATATGGCAGAGGGATTTTGAAGAACTTTTCAGACTCACAGGTTACCTTCCCCTCTATGACCTTTTGAGTATGGCAATGAGTAAATTCAGGGTCTTCGAGATAATGCCTGAGGAGGAGGCCACATTTATAAAATTCCTTGAACTTGCAATATATTTTGAAGGTAAAGGCATGAGTAGTATAAAAGACTTTGTAGAGTTCTTCAGTAGTGAAGGAGAAGATGAAAAGGTCTGGGATATAAGTATGCCTGTAGAGGCTGATGCAGTGAGATTGATGACAGTCCACAAGGCAAAGGGTCTTGAATTCCCTGTTGTTATATTTTATATGCATAAATCTGAGCCTCCCTCTCCTGGCTACTATATGAAAGAAGGTCAAGGGACCTTTTCAATTATTAAACTTAACGATAAACTGGCAAAAAAATCAGAAAGGCTAAAGGCTTTTCAGGATGAGATTTACTCAGAGCGAACAATTGAAAGATTAAATACCCTCTATGTTGCCCTTACGAGGGCTGAGGAAGAACTATATGTCTTTACATCTCCAGTTCAAAAAAATAAGGCACCTGTTGACATTGTCTTTAATGAAGACAGGAATGTTTTTGGTGAAAAACTGAGCTCTGAAGAGGTAGCAGAACTCAAGGCAAGGAAAAAGGAAGCATCACCAGAGATACTCCGTATTACCCACAGCTTTATGGAGGAAGAATTTCCTGTTGAAGAAGGCGAGATACATATTGAAGAGAAGCAGAGAGGGGAGTTTATTCATAAAATCCTTTCATGCATAGACTATTTAGAAATGGGTGGCGAAATTAACAGTTCCTTATCTGAGAAGATTAAGGAGAAGATAGAGAGGCTCAACAGGGAGACAGTATGGAAGGTCTCTTATGAAGAGATAGAGGCAATTCTTAAGGCCCTTCAAAAAACTCCATTAAAGAAATATTTCATCCCTCTTGCTGGCAGGATTATAAGAAATGAGATTGAGTTCACCAGCCCTGCAGGTGAGCTTTTCAGGATGGACAGGCTCGTGATTGATAGAGATGCTGTTACAGTTATTGATTACAAGACAGGCCATCCAGCTGAAGAAGAGTATTTAAGACATGAAGAACAGGTGAGGCATTATAAGAAGCTTCTCAGGGATGTCTACAGGGAGAAATCTGTAAAAGGCTTTCTCTATTATATTGATATGGATAAGATGGTAGAAGTATGAGCAGGGTTATCGTCATACCAGAAGAAGAGGACATAATAGAGAGGGTCTACGGACTTTTAACAGAGGCCACAGGTGACGAAAGTAACAGTTTTGGTGGCGAAAGTAACAGTTCAACCCATGACCTTTCTCAGAACATGGTTGTCTTTCCAGGAAAGAGACCAGGCCATTACCTGAGGAAACTTATCGGAAAGAGGCTCGGCACTTCTTTTATCCCTCCTGTCGTATATTCTATGGACGAGTTCATAAATTTCCTTGTTAGCGATACTGACCTTAAAAACGGAGAGGCTATTGATGCTATTCATATACTTTATGAATTATCACTTAAAAGCAAGGCCCTCCATCCTGAATTCAGAAAATTTGATAATTTTTATCCTTTTGGTTTGAGGCTTTTCGATATCCTTGAGGAGCTATACATTGAAGGTATCTCTTATGAAAGATTGAAGACAGTAGAGACCCTTATTGAGATGCCTGTAAAATCCTCTCAGTATATGAGATTTCTCTCTGACCTTTACAGGGATTTTTACGAGGAGCTTCCCGTGAAAGGGCTTTCTACAAGAAGCCTCCGCTATAGGATGGCAGGAGATTTAGATGAAGATGAACTTTCAAAAAAACTCGGAAGATATAAAAAATTAATAATTGCAGGATTTTTTGTATTTACACATGAGGAGAGAAGATTTATTAAAAATCTTCTCCAGAGACAGGGGAAACCAGAGGTTATATTGCTCTTTCATAATGGTGAGGGTATTCGAGATACAATAAAAGCCTTGAGGCAGGACAGCAGAGCAGTAGAGCAGCAGAGCAGTAGTATCCTTCAGTCTTCAGCCTTAGGTGGCGAGGTAACAGTAAGCCTACAGCCTAAATTCAACCTTATTTCAGCTCCAGACACCCATGGAATGGTTAAGGCAGTAGGTACGCTTCTAAAGGGTTTTTCCCAGATTGACGAAAGGACAGTTATAGTCCTTCCAAAGGCTGAGACCCTTTTCCCACTTCTCAGACAGGGTATTCCCTACCTGGATAAAGACTCTTACAACATCTCCATGGGTTATCCAGTTCAGAGGACACCTATTTATGGTTTTTTTATGAGCCTCTTTGATGCTGTCAACTCTATAGACAATGGCCATATCTATATGCCCCGCTATTTGAGGTTTGTTCTTCATCCCTATGTGAAGAATATCTATTTTAGAAGAAGTGCTGAAGAAAACAGGAAGATATTCCATGCTATTGAAGAAGCTTTCAGGCGGGAAAAGATTCCTACCTTTGTGAGTCTTGAAGAGCTTGAAAGTGTTATATGTAATGATATCTTCAGTGGTGAACCTGACTATAAAGAGAAATCAGAACAACTCAGGTATATCCATGACAACACCATAAGGAGATTCCTCAGTTTTAATGACATAGGCCATTTTATTGATGAATGCCGAAAGGTCCTGCTCTTTTTATACAAAGAGAGTACAGCAAAACGCCATCCCTTTTTCTATCCCTATGTAGAAGCCTTTATAAAGGAGCTCGATAAGGTCTCCCTTTCTGGACTCAAGGATATGACTTTTGAACACAGGGAATCCTATTTTAATCTCTTTAAAAAACTTACTGCCTCTCCAACAGTACCTTTTGAAGGCACTCCCTTAAGGGGATTGCAGATCCTTGGTGTCCTTGAGACAAGGAATATAAAGTTTAAAAGGGTTCTCTTTCTTGACCTGAATGAAGGGGTATTCCCTGATACTAAGGAGGATTACCTTCTTCCCTATCATGTAAGAAAGGACCTTGGTCTTCCTACATATCAGGATCGCGAAAGGCTCGCTCATTATTATTTTAATGTCCTTTTGAACTCAGCTGAGGAGGTTTATCTCTTTTATATAAATAATGACAATACAGAGAGGTCAAGGTTTATAGAAAGACTTCTATGGGAGATAGAGAAATCTAATTCCAAGATTCTTGAGAAATCTGTTAACTATAAAGTTAGACTTTCAACACCTTTGCCAGAACCTATCCATAAGACAGTTGAAGTAATGAATGTAATTAGTAATATAAAACTCACTCCATCAGCTATGGATGAATATTTAGTTTGTGGCATAAGGTTTTATTATTCTCAGATATTAAGATTGAAAAAAGACAAAGACCTCACAGGAGACCCTGACAGGTCTGAGATCGGCAACATAGTTCACAGTGCCCTGAGAGAATACTTTACTCATAGGCGAGGGATTCCTTTAAGAAGAGAGGATTGTTCTACTCAGGAAATGGAGAAGATTGTTGACAATATATTTAAGGAGAGATACAGAAATATCTCTGGCAGTATATATCTTCTTAGGTACCAGATTAAGAAAAGGCTGAAAGAGGTTGTAGAATATATGCCTGAACTTTTTTCAGATTTTAAAGGATTTTCAATTCATAGTGTAGAAGAGCCCATAAGTGTTAGCCTCTTTAATACCTTATTTGAATGTAGAATTGATGCCATAGGAAGGACACAAAATAAAGAAATTATAATAGATTATAAGACATCAGGTAAGAAAGAGTATTTAGAGATAAATTTCAATAAACTTGACCCTCAGGATAGGACAACCTGGTTTAAAAGGATTAAAAGCCTCCAGATGCCTCTTTATATGCTTATTTATGGAAGGGCAAAGGCTCTGAACATGGAAGCCCTTGAGGGTTACTATCTTTTAATTGGCAAACACAGAATGGATAAAGAAACCCTTTTACAACCTTTCAAAGGCAGAGAAAAAATAGAGGCGCTGGATATCCTTTCAAAAATTATTCAATCACTAATTGATGAGATTAAAGACCCTGATAAGCCCTTTGCTCCTCCTGATGATTTTGATGATGCCTGTAATAGATGTGACTATGTACCCTTCTGTGGAACAGAATGGGCATTAAGAAATAAACATTCGAGAGGTTAAGATGGCTGAGCTCACACCATTAATGAAACAGTATTTCAGTATAAAAAATAGATACAAGGATGCAATAGTATTCTTCAGACTTGGTGATTTTTATGAGATGTTTGGTGAGGATGCCATAATTGCATCAAAGGTTCTCCAGATAGCCCTTACCACAAGGGATAGGGATAAGGATGACCCTATTCCCATGTGTGGTGTACCTTATTTTACAGCGGAAACATACATATCAAAGCTCATAAAGGCCGGATACAGGGTTGCCCTCTGCGAACAGCTTGAGGACCCATCAACAGCAAAAGGACTTGTCGAGAGGGATGTTGTTCGGGTCATAACAGCAGGTACTCACATACCAGAAGAGCCAAAGGAGAATTCCTTTATCCTCTCCTTCTATCCTTCAAGGATTAATTCAACAGGCATAGCCATTGCTGATATCCACACAGGTGAGTTCATCCTTTATGAGACCGATTCATCCATAGAGGATGAGATATCGAGATTCCAGCCAAAGGAGGTTCTCTATCCCTTATTTCTTAAGGAAGACATAAGGTTTAAAGACCTTCTCAAGGAATTCTATTCCACACCCCTTGAGGACTGGAATTTCGAATACAATGAAGCCCTGAAGACCCTTCTTAATTATTTCAGGGTCTCTTCCCTTGAAGGTTTTGGCGTAGAGGGGATGGAGTCTGCTGTTAGTGCAGCAGGTGCCCTTATAACCTATCTCAACACAACCCAGAAGGGGCTCCTGAACTTCAAAAAGCTCAAGACCCTGAGGAAGCAGGATTTCCTTTATATGTGCTCATCGACTATAAAAAACCTTGAGCTCCTTAAATCCCTCAAAGATGATACAGTACAGGGCTCCCTTCTCTGGGTTCTTGATGAGACCCTTACTCCAATGGGAGGAAGGCTTCTCAGGAATTCCATAACAAGACCCCTCCTTGATATAAATGAGATAAACAACAGGCTCTCTATTGTAGAGGCATTGATAAATTCAGGAGAGGTCCTTGAGCTTTTAAGAAATTCCCTGAGAAGGATTCAGGACATAGAGAGGCTTGCAGGCAGGATTGTCACATCTCAGGCAGGTCCGAGGGAGCTTGTAGGCCTTAAGAATTCATTAAGGCAGATACCACAGATAAAAAAAGTGCTATCGGGTTTTGAGTCTCCATCTATTATAGCCCTCAATTCAATGATAAGATATCCTGAGACCATTGTATCTCTTATCGAGAGGGCCCTTATTGACGACCCACCCCATTCGCCAAAGGATGGAGGATTTATAAAAGATGGCTTTGATAGTGCCATTGATGAACTCAGAAACCTCCAGAACTCAAGCAGAGAGACCATAGCCCTTATGGAGGCAGAGGAGAGGCAGAGGACAGGAATACAATCCCTCAAGATTGGTTACAACAGGGTCTTTGGGTATTACATAGAGGTGACAAAGGCAAATCTCAGGCAGGTTCCTTCTGATTATGAAAGAAAACAGACCCTTGTGGGAGCCGAGAGATTTGTTACTCCGAAATTAAAGGAATATGAGGCAAGACTTATTGGTGCTGAAGAAGAGCTGAAGAGACTCGAATACGAGATATTCCAGAAACTCCTTGATGAACTTAAACCCTATTGCGAGACCCTTAAAGAGATTGCTGGAGTAATTGCCCTTCTTGACATGCTTACTGCCTTTGCCATAGTTGCAAGGAGATATAACTATACAAGGCCTGTAGTTGATGAAAGTTCTGTTATAGAAATAACAGATGGAAGACATCCTTCTATTGAGAGGCTTTCTGAAGAGAGGTTTGTGCCAAACAATCTTTACATAAATACAGACACAGACAGGCTTCTAATAATCACAGGACCTAACATGGCTGGAAAATCTACCTACATGAGACAGAATGCCCTCATCGTAATAATGGCACAGATGGGAAGCTTTGTGCCTGCCAGCAAGGCGAGGATTGGCCTTGTTGACAGGATTTTTACAAGGATAGGTGCCTCAGACTTCCTCCTGAGGGGACAGAGCACCTTTATGGTGGAGATGATAGAGACAGCTAACATCCTTAACAATGCAACAGAGAGGAGTCTCATAATCCTCGATGAGGTTGGAAGAGGCACATCCACCTTTGATGGTATAAGCATAGCCTGGGCAGTTGCTGAATATATTGCAAAAAAGATAAAGGCAAGGACCCTCTTTGCAACCCATTACCATGAGCTTACTGACCTCAGCCGTATCCTTGA